>ENA-OZEP01000016-OZEP01000016.1-human-gut-metagenome-genome-assembly--contig:-NODE-16-length-106771-cov-15.329004_pt1 | contig 106771 bp, 92 predicted proteins | sample MGYA00245074_ERZ653621 | MGnify/ENA primary metagenome ERZ653621 (study PRJEB26926, sample SAMN06165020) | human gut metagenome | biome: ENVO:00009003; feature: ENVO:2100002; material: ENVO:00002003...
AGGGAGCGAAACAGACAGGCATGTATTGAACTGTCCGCAAAAAATGACCGACTGATATTGAGCAGCAGGAGGGACGTATCATAAGGCAGGGAAATATGTACAAGGAACTTGGAAAGCCGGTTAAGATATTCCGTTATGTAACGGAAGGTACATTCGACAGTTATTCGTGGCAGGTAATTGAAAATAAGCAGAAGTTCATTGGACAGATCATGACAAGCAAGTCACCGGTCAGGAGCTGTGAGGACGTGGATGAAGCGGCACTTACCTATGCCGAGGTTAAGGCTCTCTGTACAGGAAATCCGTACATAAAAGAGAAGATGGACTTAGATATCCAGGTATCGAAGTTAAAGCTGCTTAAAGCCAACCACACAAGCCAGAGGTACAGACTGGAGGACAACATCACGCAGACATACCCGAAACAGATAGCGGCTCTTTCCGAGAAGATAGCCGGATATAAGGCGGATATAAAGACATTCAAAACCGAAAAAGCAGAGCTTGCGGCAAGAAGTGTGGAGGCAGTCGCAGAGGATGGCAAAGAGAAAGAACCTTTTGAGATACGGATAGGAGAGCGTGTGTTTACAGACCGTAAGGAAGCAGGAACCGCCCTGATCGAGATGTGCAGGAATGTTCATTCCATATCCACTCCGGTTAAGGTCGGAGACTATATGGGATTTTCGCTTGCTGTGACCTTTGAACCATTCCAGAAAACCTTTGACCTAAATATCAAAGGAGCAATCAGTCACCACATAGATGTTGGAGCAGATGCAGTCGGTAATATGACAAGAATTGCAAATGCCTTATCCGGTATGGAAACAAAACTCGCCAAGGTAGAAGATCAGCTTTCTGCAGTCAAGGAACAGCTTGAAAGTGCCAGGGAAGAAGTAAAGAAGCCGTTTGAGAAGGAACAGGAGCTTGCGGAGAAACTTGACCGCTTAAATGAGTTAAATGCACTTCTCAACATGGACGAAAAAGGTGATTCCGAGAAAGAGGAGGATTTAGGTTCCGAAGAGGTGGAGGATATCGAAGGAGATGGATATGGGGAAGTGCCGAGAGACAGAGAGGGAGATACCATATCAACACCAGAAGCACCCGTGCACGATGGCATGGCAAGAGGCAGCTCTGAAAAGGAAAAGGCTGAGAAGAGGCTGTGTGAAGAGGGCGGGTGTAAGCATGAAAAAGGTGAAAAATCTATCTTCGATAGAATATCAGACAAACATCAACAAGTAGCTAATCGTTCAGGAATAATAGGACATACAAAGACAAGAGAAAAAGGAGAAGAACTGTAATTGAAAGGAGGATGTACAGATGGCAATAGAAGATAAGAAAGATAGGGATATTGTGTTGCTGACGGGGCTTCCAGTTAGTGATGAAATGCAGGATGTGCTTGATAAATGTAGCGCAGGAGAGTATGTGGATATTGATGAGGTGAATGCAACGCCTGAGATGAAAGCTGCGGAAAGTTGTGTATCTAATTCGACACCAACTATTAATTTAAAGGACAGAGAGCCGATTCAGAATCATGTATTTGAGACGCTCATGAATTATGGATCCATCAGTCTTGATGAGAGTGGTAAGCCGCTTGTTGACAGTCATGGAAATACAATATATAATAATGATGTAGAAAGAGGCAGACGCCTTGATATCGTAATCGGTCTTCCCGCTTCTGGGAAATCATCAGCCATAGTAGATACAATTTCATATGAGCATCATTCCATGCTAATTGATAACGATGAAGCCAAACGACAGTTTCCGGAATTTAACAAAGGATGGGGTGCAAATACGGTACACAAGGAATCGCAGATTGTGGAACAGGCGGTATTTAAGCAGGCTTTAAGTGAAGGTCGGAATATTGTTCTTCCTAAAGTCGGAAGTGATGCAGGAAAACTTGTGAAATCCTATATATCATATGCCAAGGATGCAGGATATAAAATCAACGTTCATTTTGTTGACCTGGATAGAAATAAGGCACTTGGGAGAATGATGGGCAGATTCATCCATACTGGAAGATATTTGTCGCCTAAGCTTATAGATAAGTATGCAAATGAGCGTGATGGAAATCGCATCGCACAAGCATACGAGGAGCTTAAGATGATGGATGTGATTGATGGATATTCTAAGTGGGATAATGATGTAGGAAGAGGAGAAAAACCGATACTTTTAGAGACAGCTAATTTAGATGATGACTTTATAAAGAATGCAAGAATGAAAGGAGACATGGAGAATGAAGAACGTAAACATGGACAATTTAACAGAGGCAGCGAAGATGACTTATGTATCAGCGGAGACAGTGCTGGAGACAGAGGAACGCATGAGCATAGCGGAGGACGAAATCCGGGCGAGAATGAGCGAGATGGAGAACATGACGCCAGTGGAGAAATATCAGTTCCAGAGGAAGATTTACGACAAGTATCTGGTATAGTTGAAGAATTTCGGGCAAATACGAGAGATAAATTTCATGAGCTTGATGGAGAAAATTCTGAGAGCATCGAAACAATGGTGAGAGGACACATCGAAGATGCGATAGAGACATTTGGCTTAGACGCAAAAGTTGTTGATGTTGTGTTGGTTGGAAGTAGATCACGAGGGATAGAGCATGAGGAGTCAGATGTAAATGTTGTAGTAGAATTCTATGGTTCTGAAAGGGAAGATGCACTTTCTGATATTCTTAATGAGGAGGGGCTTTCAATTGCAGGAAAAACTATAGATATCAATACAATAACTAAGGATAGAACTGGAACACTTGAGACGTTTCTTCCAGAAGAAGAAAAATACCTGGCTGAGAAAGCTGCAGCAATGGAACAGACTGCGGCATCAAAAAATATGGTGGCTGATATGTCTATAGAACAGGCTGCGGAAGCAGAGCTTAAGAGTAGTGATGAAAAGAAACGGCAGCATCCTGATCAGAAAAGAGGTGGGAAGTTCGCTAATTTTTCTATGCAGAAGAAGGAGAATAGTGAAAAGTATAACTTATATGCAGATGTTCAATATCCAAGTGGAGAGATAGATAGACATAAGTGTATTGCACAGTTTGACAACAAATCTCTTGCGCAAAGATTTTGTGAAAAACGTGGTTTACAGTGTGAGGATGTTACTGGAAACTTGGATAGTGTTATTAAGCATAAGAAGCAACTTGCAAATCAGAAAGGTAAGATATCTCCAGATAGAAATGAAAGGAAGCCAGGGAGAGGCATAGGAGATTAGAGAGGTAATGAAACATGGACAAAAGATCAGTCGAGTATAAATTGATGCGAACAGCAAATATAGTGTTTTTGTTTTGCATCGTCTTCGAGGTCGTTGGAATTATGACTGTAATGTTCTGGGGAACATTAGGAGCAGAAATGGCTATATACTTTATGACATTCGTATTTGCAGTATTTATTGCAAGAAAGAATGGACTGAGTATAGTTGTAAAAAAACCAAATATAAGCACGTTTCTTCAGGGGATTGGAATTACAATTTGTGGAATTCCGGTAGCATTGGTGCTTAGTGCATTGGCAGCATTTATGTCATCGGCAGGCGTGGATACATCTGAAGATGTAACGATATATCCTATTTGGCTGTCTCTTATAGCATTTGCTGTTGTGCCGGCAATTGTTGAGGAATATGTATTCCGAGGTGTAATCTTAGGAGCATATCTTCAAATTGAAGAGCGAGCTGCGGTATTTATAAGTAGCTTATTTTTTGCAATGTTGCATTTTTCTCTAGGATCAGTTATGTATGGATTTATGTATGGTTGCATATTTGCGCTTGTAAGGGTTGCTACAGGCAATTTGATATATTCTGTAGCGATGCATGGTGTATTTAATATGGTGAATGTAGCAATGGCTTATATCGGTATAACAATGGTGCCTGGTTGGATCGTGCTCCTGGCATTTTCTGTAGGACTTGCTGGATTTATTATATTACTTATCGTGTTTTTCAAAAAAAATCCTGTGTCACTTTCCAAGAGTAGTTTTAAACGTAGACAACTAATAACAAGAGAAGGGTATATAACATTAATAATTTGCCTGTGTGTTACAGTTATGCTACTTATGATGTAAATAGGGGGCTTTCCGGGAGACCGGGAAGCCCTTTTTTGTTGAAATTCTATCGTATGTAACAATGGTCACGATTACTATACATTACAATAGTAGTTTTTGAAAGTTATTAAAATGGAATGAAATATATGCCTGATTGATGTAAAAACTTTGACATATTAGATGAGCCGTGATAATATGATTATAGAAAAGGTGCTACCGATAGACGGTTAGTCCCTAGTAATTAAAGAAATGACAAAAATGCCGCTTCAGTTTACCAGACAGGGCGGCTATTTTTGTGTCTTATTATTATCCTTACCAAAGGAATATCCTATTCCAAAGCAGGTTAAGCCGAAGCTTACTACTGCAATAAAATCGACAATACTCATATGGCTTAGCCCTCCTTTCCTTTGCTTCCAGAAATCTGGTTTCTATGTAATCGGAGGGTCACAGTCCCTCCGTAGTGAAGGACTAACCGCCTACCGTGATATGGTAGCACCCATAAACAATTATAACAATAAAACGCTATTTTATCAATGTATCGCTTTTATATATCTTCATGATTTCTTCCCAAATAGGTATTTATCTCTTTTTGGTAATTTTGTAATTCATTTATTTCTCGCTCGTTCTGTCGTTGCTGATCTTCAAGCTCTCGAATTTCCTGTTCTGCCTGCAGCAATCTTTTTTGAAGTATCTTAATGCTGGAACTGTTGATTTGCGATAAATCTATATTACGGTTTTTAAGAGCAAATTCTGCATCGTGAAAGGCATTTAATTGTGTGTCGTGCTCCTGGTAATACATCTCCTTATCAGGCGCTTTAGCTTCGTTTATAGAATAAATTTTTAACTTTTTATATAATACACAATCATCAATAAAATGGCGCAATTCAGAAATTTCGTCTCTATTTTTGGATATGGATGATGCAAGATAATTATTTGTCGCTTTCAAGGATTTTATATGTCCACTTATATCAGTATACCGGATACCATAATTATCCATCAGCTCCTTTTCTATTTGTTGCATTCTTCTTGCATTTTGCACATTTGTCCATCTGTGCAATAGATAATTATCAGATGTAACAGGAGTAGAAACATCTCTTATGGATTTAATCTTCAGACTATTTTTATCAAGAGTTTTTTCCAAAGGAGTCATGGATTCGTATAAAGCTTTCTTTTTTGCTATTTTTTCTTTCGCTCTTTCTTTCTGCGATTCGAGATATGATAATCTTCGAGAAATTCTCTTTCTAATGTTTTCATCGGTATAGAATGTGCCAAGAGAGTAACCTCTGTGAAAACGGTCTTCATCTGGAAATTTGTACTTGGTTACAATTCCGTATTTTCGGGAATTACCCTGTTCGATTATTATGTTTTCAGCTTCTAATAATTCAATAAAATTTCCGAAAGATGAGGCTTTCATAATCGATCTATCAATCAATTTTCTAAGTTGGGTTTTCTTTGAGCCTGATGGATTTGACTTATCTTCTAGCCACTCCTTGTAATTTTTTCCTTTTCCTCTTTTTTTGTCGATTACACTGAGGCCATATTCACGGCATAGGGCATCGTTATTTTTTTGCAATGTGTGAAGTAGTGAGAGATTATCATCCAACCTTCTCCCCGTCATACCACGTTCTGCAGAACACATAACAAAATGATTGTGAATATGTCCCTTATCGACGTGAGTAGCACAGATGAAAGAGTAATTTTCTCCGAAGGTATTGTGCATAAATTTCATTCCAATTTCATGTGCCTGTTCTGGAGATACCTCATCCGTAGGGGCAAACGATTGTATGAAATGATATGCTAAAATCCCCTCAGAGTTACGGTTTTGTATTTTATTGGTTAGTGCCATTTTGAAACATAATTCAATATTTGAATCAGTACAACCATCGTAAGATACAAGAAGTCGCTCGTTAGTCTTATCAGGATTACGTACATAATTGATAGTTGCCCTTATATTTGCTTTAACTTTTATGATTTTGGTAATCGCCATCTATATCACCTACCCAATTCTCTTTTTCTTTAAATTTGATAAATTTAAATTTTTCCTTAGTTGCCTTTTTTACAATTTCTTGTATCTCAGTCATTTGACTTTGGAGCAATTTTATTTGATAAGGAGTTACGGAATATGTTTCATTTACGGCTGCTGCAATTTGGTTGATGTTATTTCCTACACGGGAAATTTGCGTGGAAAAATCATATAAGCCAGACATATCAAATCTGTAACAATGTCCGGAATGTATATAGGCTCTAATTACCTGTGAGACAGAACTGTATTTTAAAAAATCTTGTTGTTGTTTCAGCATGCTGTATTCCTCTTCTGATATTTTTAGATGTATTTCTTTTGATTTTTTACTCATTTTCTTTTTTGTTCCTTTCTTTTATTTAGGGGTTTGGGGATGTGCCCCATTTCCTTTTTTGTATTTTTTCTGATTTGTCTATGGCGACAAATTTGAAAAAATGCGGTTTTGTGGATATAAAACCAATGCTTGCTGTACTTGGTTATGCCACGGGTGGCATAACAGGGCATAAAAAAACTGCTGTTACTATGGGCACACTTCTCCCACGGATAACAACAGAATTATTTACAACAATTATATGTCAATAGAGAATGTAGTGCAAGATTGTATTGCTAAACATTTATTGATTGATTGGAGAAAGTATGAATGATGGGTGATTTAGAAAAATAATATAGAAAATTGGGGTATATCGATCTGTTTTTTATGCTTTTTTCAGTCTGTCTTGATTAGAAGTTTTTAATTACTTGCCTGTTTGTCAAGTAATTACTGTTAATCTTGATTAAGAGGGAGGTGGCTATGGATTGGGTGCGAATTCTATGAAAAAAGAGTTCCGAAGATTTAAGCTAAAAAAGCACTTAATTCGGGTACACTCAACTTCTTATAGAGAGCTGCGAGAAATGCTAGATGTATGCGATAAGGTTATTGTTGGTGATCTGGAGTACATAGAAGATGTAGAGGGAATTACATTGGAACGAAAACCGGGAGTTGGGGGATATGTAAGAGTAGCACAATCCTGGAGAAAAAGAAAATGTCCTATGCGTCCAGACGAGGAGAAGGCAATTTTGATTGCATATAAAAAGGAAGAGGATCCAGAACTGAAAAATATATATTTAGGCATCCTTATAAAATATTGTTCTCCAAGTTCTTATGAAAATGATATATAGCATTTATGTCGTTCTGGCTAAGCACATAACAAGCCGGGATAACAACAGAAGGTGGTTTGTGTGTTTATCAGACCGATAGGTCAAAGGGTACTTTGACAATTAAATATAAAGACGTACAGGACGTGCGGAATATGTGGAGCCACTATGCAGACACGCCATGAGATACCTGCTTTTAACAAAAAGTCAAAGTGATGTAATACTGAAAATATTGAAACTAAGGTATGGAGCGATTGATGTTTGGCAAAATGTGCAGCAGTTGTACGGGCGATGATACATATTTTAAATAATGATACTTCTGGAAAATCCAGTCATAGATATGACGGTGCAAGACCGATGTGGACAGAGTAATGACCTGTCACCTGTATGTTTTATTTTAATATCTGGCAATAAGAGTCTATCAGTTTATTGGTGGATTGTTATTGTCAGATATTTTTGTGCGTAAATATAGAGAAAGGGTGGATGTTTATATGAATAATAAATCCTTGGTAAGATACAATCTTCAATTATCATATCTTGCTCAATTAAGAGATAAATCACTGATAACGGAAGAGGAATATAAAAAAATATTAGATAGTTTGAAAAAAGACTATAAAGTAATTTCTAATCGTTTTTGTTGAAAAAAAGTTCGTGTTCCTGTATAATAGATGTGTACACTACTATAGGAACACACAATGGAGGGCAAAATGGAGGTAGAAATAATAAAAGCAAATCCTGTTATACCAGGAGATGCGTGTGTGGATAGGAGTAGTAGAAAGCGTGTTGCAGCATATTGCCGTGTGAGTACCGATGATGAGGATCAGATAAAAAGCTACAATTCGATGGTCAGATATTACACAGATTTGATTAAAAGCAAGAAAGAGTGGGACATGGCGGGGGTATATGCGGATAAAGCTATTACAGGAACAAAGGTAGATAAGCGAGAGAATTTTCAAAGACTTATTGATGACTGCCTGGATGGAAAAATTGATATGGTTATTGCTAAAAGCATACCGAGATTTGCAAGAAATACACTGGACACATTAAAGTATGTCAGAATGCTAAAAGAGAGAAATATAGATGTATATTTTGAGGTGGAAAAAATACATAGTCTGAAAGATGGAGAATTTTTGTTGACGATTCTAAGCTCTGTAGCACAGCAGGAGGTTGAAAATACTTCGGCTTATGTGAGAAAAGGATTGAAGATGAAAATGGAACGTGGGGAAATGGTCGGATTTCAAGGATGCTTGGGATATGATTATGATCCTGTTACAAAAACGCTTTCCATCAACGAAGAGGGTGCCGAAGATGTGAAGTATATCTTTGATAGATATATTGCCGGAGCTGGTGGATGTATGATTGCAAGAGAGCTGAATGAGATGGGAAAAAGAACCATTAAAGGAAATAAATGGACGGTCTCTTCGGTTATGGGTATAGTAAAAAATGAGAAGTACAAGGGAGATCTATTGATGGGAAAAACCTATACAGTAGATGCTATATCAAAACGTAGACTTCAAAATATGGGCCAGGAAGATAAATACTATATTAAAAATCACCATCCTGCGATTGTGTCAGAAGATATTTTTGATAAGGCACAGGAAATCAGAAATAAAAGGAATGGAAATAGATGTAAGCCATCTGTTGAATCTGGTTCCCGAATAAAGTACAGTCGCCAGTATGCATTTAGTAGTTTGATTGAGTGTGGTTATTGCGGCAAGATAGTTTCCAGACGTAGTTGGCATAGTAATACGAATCATACAAAAACAATATGGCAGTGTTCTAACAGTACAAAAAATGGAAAACAGAATTGCCCAGAAAGCAAGGGTGTTCCAGAAGAAGTTTTGGAAAAAGCGTTTCTTGAATCATACCGCATGTTATGTGATAATAACAATGATGTAATAGATGAGTTCATAAAAAGAGTTGATAAAGCATTATCTGAAGATAGTGTGGAATCCAAACTTGTGAAAGCGAAGAATACTGACACAAATTTGAGATCCAAGAGAAGCATTCTGTTGGAAAAATATCTAGATGGAAGTGTTGCACAAGATATATATGAAACAAAGGACTTAGAATTAGTTCGTAAGTTAGCAGCAAATGATGCAGCTATTGAAAGTCTGAAAAACAGTGTAAATATAGAAAAAGTTCATCGTATCAGATTAAAAGAATTCAGAAAAGTTTTGGAGGAAAATCGATATCTTGAAAAGTTTGACAGATCTGTATTTGAAAGCTTGATAGAGAAAGTAATCCTTGGTGGATACGATGAAGATGGTAATTCAGATCCCTACAAAGTAACTTTTATTTATAGAACAGGATATAAAGATGATTTGTATGGATGTAAGACCCGTTATAGTAATGCCTCGACAAATAAAAAGTGTTCCAATAGTAGTGACGAGGTGAAAGCAGTGTGTTCTAACTGTAGTGACGACACATGTGGAGACGGTAGTTTTGATGTCAAAGGTGAACCCTGACAAGTAAATATAGTGTAGCAGTTAAAGGACTTTCTTAGAGGCTATCGTTAAAAGGTGTATGAAGTCTTGCGGAAAGTCCTTTTTTGATGCTTGCAAATAGCTGAGCGGGAATTGGTCTACTCGGTAGGGTTGACACTAGGAGATGGATGGCAGAAGTTTGAACCCTAGAGGGGTTCAATATTAACGAGAAGATGTTTCAAGCTATGCATTCATCTTTTTATTACTGAATTTAAAATCTAAATCACCACGCAAACAACTATAAACAATTGAAAATTGATGATTGAATTGGTATAATAGACTAAAGTGTATGCATTGATATATGAAGGAGAATTCGATAATGATGAATAATAATGAAGAAAGTTGGATTGGAACAAATGAGGCAGCTAGGTTCCTTGGAGTAAAACCAGCAACTATACGTGATTGGATTCGAAAAGGAAAAGATATACCTAGGCAAAAGATTGGCAAAGCTTGGAAATTCAAGTATTCCGAATTGGAAAAATGGGCTAGAAGCGGAAATGCTGCAGATAAATAATAAGTTTATAGATTGGAGTTAAAGAGGGTTATGGCTGTGAAAAAATCAGAATTATATTCACTTTTATGGGAAGCATGTAATAAATTAAGAGGTGGTGTGGAGCCGGCTAGATATAAAGACTATGTACTTGTATTGTTGTTCTTTAAATATGTTTCTGACAGATATAAAGGACAAAAATTTGCTGAGTTTACAATCAGCAAAGGTGCATCATTTGAAGATCTGATCGAGGCAAAAGGAAAGAGTGACGTTGGTGAACGTGCTGATAAGATTATCCAGAAATTTTTAGAAGACAATCAGCTTATTGGATCACTTCCTGATGTCAGCTTTAATAACGCAGACGAACTTGGAAGTGGTAAGGAACTTGTAGATAAAGTATCTGGACTTATTGGTGTATTTCAAAATCCTGCCATTGATTTCAAAAATAATAGAGCAAGTGGTGATGATATCATTGGTGACGCCTATGAGTACTTTATGATGAAGTTCGCACAGGAATCAGGAAAGAGCAAAGGGCAATTTTATACACCAAGTGAAGTATCTAGAATAATTGCTAGACTTATCGGTATTGCTGATATAAAGGAGTCACCAAATAAAAAGTGGACTTTGTACGATCCTGCGGCAGGTAGTGGAAGCCTTTTGATTAGAGCAGCAGATGAGGCACCTGTTAATGCAAATGGCGATTCTATCGTTACTATATTTGGGCAAGAGAGTGACCGTGCAACAGCTGGTCTTGCAAAAATGAACCTTATCCTCCATCAAAAAGGAACTGGTGAGATTCAGAGAGGAAATACACTCTCTTCACCTAAGTTTATTGATGAGTTTGGTGAGCTTAAGAAGTTTGATTTCATTGTAATGAATCCTCCGTTTTCTGATAAAGACTGGAGTGATGGTATAAAAACAACTGAAGATGAATATAAGCGTTTTGATGGTTATGGTATACCTCCTGAGAAGAATGGAGATTACGCCTGGTTTTTACATGTTTTGAAATCACTGGATAGTAACGGTAAGGCTGGATTTGTTATGCCTCATGGTGTTTTGTTCAGAGGTAATTCTGAAGAAACCATAAGACAGCAAATATTGAAAAAGAGATATATAAAGGCAATTATTAGTCTTCCAGCTAACCTATTCTATGGAACAGGTATTCCTGCATGTATCATTATTTTAGATAAAGAAAATACTGATACAAGAGAGGATATTTTCTTAATAGATGCCAGTCGTGGCTTTAAAAAAGATGGTAATAAAAATCGTCTTCGCGAGCAAGATATTGAGAAGATTGTTCAAACATATACAAATCGAGTGGAAATCAAAGGGTATTCTAAAATTGTTAAATACACGGATGTTCTTGACGAAAATACTAATAATGGAAATTTAAATGTGCCAAGATATATTCAGAAAATTGATGAAACACTGCCTCAAAACATTGCTGCACATTTGAAAGGTGGTATTCCTGAAACAGATATTGAGTCCCTAGAAAAGCTATGGAACATTGCGCCTGAACTGAAGAACATAATTTTTAAATGCATTGATGAGGTACATAAGGTTTATCATCTTGCACTTGCATCATCCGAGATAGAGAGTGCTATTGGTGAAGATATTAATATTCTTGCAGAAAAGGACAACGAGATCATTAAATTATTTAGCGCATGGAAAAATAGCGTAAAGAATATACTACTGGGAATTACTCAAACAACTATTCCAAAAGATTTGATTCGTGAGATTTCAATGTCTCTTCTTCAAAAATATGAAGAAGCTAAATTACTTGACAATTATGATGTATACGATTGTCTGCTTAATTACTGGAATGCGAAATTACAGGATGACGTTTATACAATTAAGGTTGCTGGGTATGACGTTGCAAGAGAACTAGAGTATGAATATGGACAGAAGAAGAAAAAGGACGAAAATGGTAAAATTGTAAAGGATGAGAATGGCGATGCAGTTATGGAAGATGATACTACTAAGGTCAAGTCTTTCGAAGGCGCACTTATTCCAAAAGAAATTATTGAATCAGAATTCTTTGCAGATAAACTATCGCATCTTAATTCGTTGATTGAACAGTCAGCTACAATCGAAGGTGAGCTTGATGAGATGATCGAAGAAGAATCCGGCGAAGAGGGGCTGTTAAAAGAGGTTCTCAATGACAAGGGTGACGGAATACCAAAAGCAAATCTTAATAAACGTCTTAAGGAACTGGATGATAAGAAGAGTTCTCCTATTGTTGATGCGTTAACCAGCCTGGTTTCACTATTTGCGGATGGAAACACTGCGAAAATGGAGAAAATTATTTCTGAGATGCCGGAACTTGAAATCTATGAACTTAGAAATAAGAATGGTAAGTTTGGAAAAGCAAAATTACAGAGTGCTGTGAAAGTAGCATCCCAAGAAGCAAAGGTGCCAGAATTATTCATTGATGAGTATAATGCACTCATCAAATATCATACAAAACTGGCCGAAAAAGAAGCGATCGATAAAGAAATTAAGACAGCAAGAGCAAAACTTGATGATTTGATTGTAGCTAAGTATGCAGTTTTGACAGATGAGGAGATTAAATATCTGCTGTTTGAAAAGAAATGGATGGCAAAATTGAATCAGGATGTTTCTGATGAAGTTGAGCAAGTGTTAAATAATCTCTCTTCAAGAGTATTATTAATCGCAAGACGATATGAACATACTCTTTCTGAGATTGAAGAAAAAACATCAAAATCAAGAGCAGCGGTTATGTCTGCTTTGGAAAGGATGGGATACAAATGGTAACTTATCCGAAAGATTGGACTGAAAAAACGTTTGAACAGTTTATAAAAATAAAAAGAGGTGCTTCGCCAAGACCGATTGAAGCATATTTAACGAAAAGTCATAATGGAGTTAATTGGATAAAAATAGGTGATGCCTCAAAGGGTAGTAAGTATATTACTGCTACAAAAGAAAAGATCACAGAACAAGGAGCTGTGCATTCTGTATCCGTGTTTCCTGGAGACTTTATACTTTCAAATTCTATGAGCTTTGGAAGACCTTATATATTAAAAATAGATGGCTGTATTCATGACGGCTGGTTGCGATTATTTGATTTTTCTGAAGATGCAGATGGTGAATTTTTGTATTATCTTCTTTCATCAAATTATGTTCAAAACCAATATTCTGCATTTGCTGCTGGTAGTGGAGTTCAGAATTTAAATAAAGAGGTAGTGAAAAAAGTATCTATTTATTTACCACCAATGACAGAGCAGAAACGTATTGTTGAAACGCTTTCAAGTTTTGACGAATACATCGATGACCTTGCAGAACTTATTGAGAAGAAAAAGAATATCCGTGATGGTGCTTTGGAAGATTTAGTAACGGGCAAAACGAGACTTGAAGGATATAGTTGCAAGTGGAGTGAACAGTCTTTGAAAAGCCTTTCTGTTTTAATAACTAAGCAAACAGGATTTGATTATAGTGAACGTATTAAAGAATCTCTTTTGACTTCAAAGAGAGCCGATACTATACCTTTTATACAGAATAAAGACTTTGAAAAGTTTCAAATAAATTATGAGACTGATTTTCACATTCCTATGGAAGTGGCTATGATATACCCTAAGATATTACTTTGTGAGAAATGTTTATTGATTTCTATTTCTGGAAGAATTGGAAATGTGGCTGTTTTTGATAACAAAATCAAAGCATTTGCTGGTGGTGCAGTTGGAATTATAAAATTAAAGGATCCAGATATGGCAGAATGGTGCATGCTATATCTCTTATCAAGCAAAGGCCAATCGCAAATTTTTAAAAATGAAAAAGTAGGAGCACAACATAATTTAACAGTAGCCGATGTTAGAAGCTTGAAAATTCAAATTCCTGAGGTGAATGAGAGAAATGAAATTGTAGAAATTATTAAAGGAATGGATAGCGAAATTGCAAATCTTGAAGAAGAACGGGATAAAATGATTCAAATAAGAGACGGAGCAATGGACGATCTTTTGTCAGGTCGGGTTCGTCTGGAAAATTAGGAGGTTTGTATGGCAACGGTAGATGCTGAGAAAAAATTGCAAAAAAGAGTCCTTGGTTGGCTTGTAAATGACCTTGGTTATACATACCTCGGTAACCTTGAGGATGTTGACAACACTTGTGTCAAAGAAGACTTACTTAGAAAAAATCTTAAGAAGAGAGGATATTCTAAGGAACAGATTGATAAGGCTGTAAACGAACTTGTTCTTAAAACCAAGAATCAAGTAGATTCACTATATTCAATTAACAAAGAAGTCTATGCTCTTTTACGTTATGGTAAACAAGGAGTAAGAGATAACAATGGCAATAGACCGACTGTCCATTATATAGATTGGACAAATATAGATAATAATGATTTTTATGTTGCTGAAGAAGTGAGTGTTCTTCGTGAAGATAATTCCACTCGTAAGAGACCAGATGTTGTTATCTATATTAATGGTATTGTTCTTGGTATTTTTGAACTTAAGAGTTCATATGTAAGTTCTGGAAAAGGTATCAGACAACTTTTACAGAATCAGAAAAAGGAAAATATACAGAATTTCTTCAGTACTGCACAATTATTATTCGCAGGAAATGAATCTGAAGGATTATTCTACGGAACTATAAGAACTCCTGAGAAATATTATCTTAAATGGAAAGAGGATAAGAAAGCAACAGATTCATTAAGTGCAAAGATTAAGACTCTTCAAATTAAGGAAGTGAATCGTCTTCGTGATGGAGTGATTTCACTTTGCCAAAAGGAGAGATTTTTATCTATTATTCATGATTTCATTATTTTCGATGCCGGTGTAAAAAAGGTTACAAGACACAATCAGTATTTTGCCAATATTGCTGCAAGACAAAGAATTAAAGGTAATGAGGGCGGTATTATCTGGAATACTCAAGGTTCCGGAAAGTCGTTGATTATGGTTTGGCTTACAAAGTGGATTATCGAAAACATCAATGATAGCCGTGTTGTGATTATTACAGATAGAGATGAACTTGATGATCAGATTGAAAGTCTCTTTTTTGACGTTGGGGAAAATGTTACTCGTGCAAAAAGTTGTGCCAATTTAAGAGAAATACTTGATAAGAATGAAGACAATATTGTTTGTTCTCTGATTCATAAGTATGGGCATAACGCAGGAAAACAGGCAGATATTGACCAGTATAGGAAGGAATTGATTAAGGATCTTCCAGCTGGCTTTAAAGCCAAAGGAAATATTATAGCTTTTATTGATGAATGTCACCGTACAAATTCTGGAAAGTTACACGAAGCAGTAAAGGCGCTTATGCCTGATGCTGTTCTCATTGGCTTTACAGGTACACCACTTCTCAAGAAAGATAAGCAAACAAGTCTTGAAATATTCGGAACTTATATTCACACCTATAAATTTGATGAAGGTGTAGAAGATGGTGTTGTTCTAGATTTAAGATACGAAGCTCGTGATGTTGATCAGGATTTGTCTAATAAAGATAAACTTGATTTATGGTTCGAAAATAAAACCATGGGATTGACTGAAAGAGCGAAAATTCAGCTAAAGCAGAGTTGGACTTCCATAAATAAATTGTACAGCTCAAAGCAACGTCTTGAAAAAATAGCTGCAGATATCGTCTTTGACATGAGTCTAAAACCAAGACTTAAAGATGATAGAGGAACGGCAATGCTTGTGGCTAATAGTATTTATGAAGCTTGTAGATATTGGGAGATATTTATGAGTATGGGCTTTACAAAGTGTGCCATTGTTACATCATATGAGCCTACAACTCAGAGTGTTAGAACGGCAACGTCTGATTTGTCACAGGAAAGTGAAGAAGAGTATAAGAAATCCATTTATGAACGGATGCTTGGAGGCAAGAAAGTCTCTGAATTTGAAAAAGATGTAAAAGAAAAATTCAAAGAAGAACCTGCAAATATGAAGCTACTGATAGTTGTAGATAAACTTCTTACAGGATTTGACGCCCCAAGTGCAACTTACTTGTATATTGATAAATCTATGAGAGACCATGATTTATTCCAGGCAATTTGCCGTGTTAACAGACCAGATGGCGAAGACAAGGACTATGGATATATTGTTGACTATATGGATTTGTTCCGAAATGTTCAGCTGGCTGTTGCAGATTATACTTCCGAGGCTTTTGACCAGTTTGATAAGGGGGATGTTGATGGTCTTATTAAAAATCGTTATGATGAGGCAAAATCTGAATTAGAGGGTTCAATTCAGTCACTGGATGCTTTGATTGAAAATGTATCTGGTTCAAAATCAGATATAGATTATATAGAGTATTTTTGTGGTGATGATAGCGAGGATGATGAGAAAACCGCTAGAAGAGATGCTCTTTATGCGCTTACAGCTTCTTTGACTCGTTCATTTGCTAATTGCTGTGACAAATTGGTATCTGACTATAAATATTCTGAGGATGATGTTGAAAATTTAAGAAGTACTATTTCAGGATATAACAAAATCAAAGAAATGATAAAGCTTGCAAGCTGTGATTATATTGACTTAAAACCATATGAAGCGGACATGCGTTATATATTGGATACATATATTCGTGCAGAGGATTCAAATGTTATCAGTGAGATGGGAAATATGTCTCTCGTTGAACTTTTGTTACAAGGCAAAACAACAACTCCGATCGATTTGGTAAAGGGACTACCGGGAAATGATACTGCTAAAGCTGAAACAATTGAAAATAACTTACAGCATGAGATAGTTAAGAAGATGAGTTCCAATAGTGTCTATTATGGTAAGCTTTCTGAAATGTTGCAGAAAATTATCACACAAAGAAAAATTGAAGCTATGAGCTATGAAGAATATTTACGTCAAGTTGTAGAAATGGCAGAGGCAATCCTTCATCCTGAGGATAGCGGTAACTATCCAGATGAGATAAAGGATAGTGCAGCAAGAAGAGCTTTATTCGATTATTTTGAGTCAGATGTAGATCTGACTATTGATGTCGATAGTGCAATTCGTATGTCTATTGAACCTGCATGGAAGAAAAATTTTCAAAAACAACAAAGAATTAGACTTGCTATTTATAAGAAATTATTGCTTCATAGTTATGCCGAGGACAAAGCTACTGAGGAAACAAACAATGTCTTCGAGATTGCGCAGAGGCAGGAAGAATACGATGCATAATACAGAAATGATTGTTGGTGACATAACTGTAGAGATAATGCGGAAAGCAAATTTAAAAAATCTTTACATTACTGTTACTCCACCAGATGGAAAGGTAATGGTTAAGAGCCCAATGGGTGTTAAGGAAGAGGAAATACGCCTTCATATACTGAAAAAATTACCTGAAATAACAAAAACAAGAAATAGAATGCTATCTCAGTTGAGACAAACTAAAAGAGAATACGTTTCTGGTGAGGCTCATTATATATGGGGAAAACCATATCGCCTTCAGGTTATTTATGAAAGAAATAAAACGAAGGTTGAAAAAACACCTAACAAACTTATTTTAACTGTTTCGGAGGGAACATCTGAAGAAAACAGAGAGAAGATTATTACAGAGTGGTACAGGAAAGAGCTGAGAAGAGTTCTTGATTCGGTTGTATCTCGTTGCGAAAAAAGAACAGGAATACATGCCAATGAGTACCGGATAAAAAATATGCGCACCAAATGGGGAACGTGCAATATTGATAAACGTAGAATATGGATTAATTTGCAATTAGCAAAGAAACCTATTGAATGCTTGGAGTATGTTGTAACACATGAGCTTGTGCATTTGGTAGAAAAGAATCATACCAATAGATTTCAAGCTTTGGTATCAGAATATTATCCAACGTGGAAAGAAGCTAAGAGAGTATTAAATTCAATGCCACTCGACTATATGGATGCAGAAAACAAGGAGTAATATTGTATGGCAAAAATGGTTACAACGAGTGATGTGTTTGACATAAACAAAAGAACCGGAGCTTTAATATTAGGTAAAAATCGTCTAGACGATTATGCAACAAAATTCTTAAATAAATATTGCAGACAGGCACTTGTTGAACCTATGTCTTTACCTGTTGATGATATTCTTGCAGATGCAAAACTTACAGTAAAAGAGGTATCTCTTTCTGCTAATTTGGATGTATTTGGTTGTTGCTTATTATTGGATGGATATGTTGATGTTTATAGCAAAGAAGAAAAAAGATATATTCCTACTTTTTTCAAGAAAGGAACAATTCTTATCGATTCATCTTCTGGTGCGCTACTAGGTGAAGGAGCAAGACGAAATACTTTAATACACGAATTGTTGCATTGGGAAAAAGATCAGAAGTATTTTGAAATTCTTGCATTAAAGAATGCACAAGCTTCAGAAGAACTATATCCAATTCTATGCCGTCAATCAGAGCGTTTCTATGAACCAACTGAAGGAAATAAGAGTAAAGCAAATGAAGTTAAATGGCTTGAGTGGCAGGCACATAGGCTTGCTCCACGAATACTTATGCCTAAATTAATGTTTAAAAAGCAGGTACTTTATTATATAAATGATGAGCAAGTGAATTCTTGTGATGAATTACTCGAAAAATTAAGTGAGTTTTTTGGTGTTTCGAGACAATCGGCAAAATACCGAATTTTAGAGGTTGGTTTAAAAGATTCAATAATCAAATTTGAAGATTTTGATGCATTATATTCAGAGGTCTTTAATAAAAAGGAATATGTTCCATTATCACCAACTGAAGCGTTTGAATTGATACAATCAAATGTCATATTTGAAGAATGGCTTAGTGGCGGTCAGTATGTATTTGCGGATGGTTATTTTGTCTTAGCTAATGAGAGATATGTAAGGAACAAAGATGGAATTCTTCGTCTTACAGCAAGTGCAAGAAAACAATTAGACCGATGTGTAATCAATATTCAGGAAAGAAAATACATAGCGTATGCAAATGTAAATAAGGATATTAGAAATTGTGCATATATGTACAAAGTGGAAGGAATCGATGAACGTTTATTGATATTTCATCCTGAGTACCAAGCACCTAAAAACTTAGATCCTGATGAGGCATATGATGCGTTTAAAGACCATTTGTTTAATGGCGATAGACAAGAGGAAGAAATGGAACTTATCAGAATGTTGGGAGATCCAACGACAACATTATGTCAATGTCTATGGTTTCTTATGGAAAAACGAAAATGGCTGTATCCTGAGACCTTTAATGAGAAAACCTTATTGCATAAGAACTATCATGGTAAGATCAAGAATAATAAGTACAATAACATGAAGACAAATGTTTTGATGCCGATCTGCGTAGGATTAAAACTTGTTCTTAGGTTAACTGAGAAAGTATTTGATAAATCAGATAATAAGTTGAATTATTACAATGATCCTGACAAAAGCTATATCCGTATTATGGAGTTTATGCCAGGACTTTCAATACAAGATTTCAATACTATTTTAGAAAAACAGGGACTTGCTCCGCTTGGAACAGTCTCTAAAGATGAAAAATAATTTATAAAAAATATTGTTAACTGCTGCAGTTGGTTTTAGACCCCGAAAGGGGTCTTTTTTTTATGCAATTTAAAACTAAATGACCAAATTAACGGTGTAGAGCATCTGTACATAGCCAACTGTTGCAGTTGCTCATGATTTTTTTAGAAGAAGTAAAATGAAAGCACCAAATTGAGAGGTAAGTAAAATACGTCTGACGCCGAGATGAGGCTGCAAACCTTTGTAACTTCATTTGAGTGCCAGACACTTAAAAACTGTCTTAAGGTTCATCCCCTGATCAAGGATGCCCAGAGCTGAGAGACAGAAGCAAATTAATAACAGTCAACCCACTGGGACGGTTGGCCATTTAAGAAGTGAGGATTCATTCTTATGGCCAATATTTATGGGAAGTTCCGTGTGGATTCTCACTTCGATTTTAGATCGAAGGAGGATCTATCATGGACAAATTACAGACAAAAAGTGAAAAGCAGTATTACATACCTATGGAGGTAAATGAAGCATCAAAAGAAATTTTTATCGCAAATGGTTATGATTTATCAACCGATGCGGTGTGGACAAAGATTGGACATCGCACAGTTCGTGCCATCATGATTCCGGCAACGAAGGAGCAGTATTTGGAATACATGAGGCCGTTGTGGCGCGAGGACAAGCAGGCTCAGAGAGCAAGCAAACAGGAAGATAAAAGAAAGATGCTGCCAGTGTCTTTGGATCAGCTTTATGAGGATACAGAATATGAGATGTCTGATGGAGTCGATTTGGAAGAAGACTTTATTAAGCGGGAGATGCTGAAAGAACTTCATGCAGCACTGGATGAACTGGAAGGAATAGACCGTACCATTATGAAGATGTTCGGAGATGGTGCCACAGAGAAGCAGATTGCAGAGGTCGTTCATTTATCGCAAAAGGGTGTCAATAAGAGGAAAAAGAAGGTTTTTGTTCAGCTTAAGACAAGACTGAAAGATTTCGAATAGTATACATCCGGTCTGCTCATCACGATAAATTTTCTGGTGAGCAGATTTTTTCAAAAATATTTTTAGAAATGATACTTAAACCAGGACTGGATGTCCTTTCACTGTCAGAGAGGCAGTAAAGCCACTCGGAAAGGACGGTGTCAGTTATGACAATCAGATGCAGAAAAGGCGAAGATGGAAATTACTCCTATGAGACTCCGAAAGCCATTCCAGGTGCTGTCAGCATCAGCTTGGATGCAGAGGGGGATTCTTCCCCGTTCTATGCAGACGGCATTGTGTATTTCCGTTCGGTATCCAATAACGGATACAGTGGTGATTTGGAAATTGCACTGATTCCGGAATGGTTCAGAACAGATATTCTGAAGGAAGAACTGGATAAAAACGGGGTTCTTGTGGAGAACTCCAATATTACAGAGACAGAGAAGTTTGCTTTACCGATGCACCATGACCTATGGTGGAAAGAATTATTTGGATGTTATTACGGTGGAAGATAAGTCGGATCCGTATGTTTCAGAAATGCTGTCCATTGGCGGATATACGGTGAAGAATAATCTAGGCGGCGTAGTTCCTTATGTAATTGTAAGAACCAATCAGAAGGAAGTAGATTCACTTCTTGGAAGTATTAGTGAAACCGCACCTTCTGCACCGAAGTCCGGAGATTTCTGGTATAAGATTGATCACACAGAAAAAAACTTTAAATTAGGATCATACAGCAACACGACAAGTTCCTCCGCATCATCAATTTCTTATGCAATTCCTGTCAGTTGGTGTAATGCAGTGACGGATGATATCATTGGTGCTGCAAGCATTACCGGACAGGTGTTGTTTGGAGGAAAAGTGTACAAGAAATTTACAGCAAACCTTACGGTATCTGTTCCAGACACTGTAATTCCCAGTATTTCCTCCGTAACGTTTTCAGATGTGGATGATTCAGCTGTTCCTTCTTCGTGGGGAATTTATGTACAAGGGCAGAGTGGTTTGAAACTGAAATCAATTAGCTGTACAGGGGCATATGGTTCAGAGATCAAAAAAGTGAAAATGACAGCAGACAGCAGGATTCGGACAACAGATTATCCGGAGCTTCCAGAAATGGATCATATTTCACAAAGCGGAGAAGTGAGCGTTATGGTTACAGTGACGGACAGCAGAAACAGGACGGTAAACAAGAGTGCTGTTGTTTCCGTTGTGTCATATGCTTCTCCTAAATTATCCAGTGTAAAGAGCGAACGGTGCAATGCATCGGGCGAAACGGATAATGATGGAACGTACTTTTTAAGTACGACTTCTGCCGTATTTCCTTCCTGCTTGGGGAAAAATGCACTTACGCTCACTGTAAAATACAAGAGAACAGACCTTAAGAACTATGGAAATGAAGTACAGATAAACCCTGGCTCCAATGTGTGTGCAAATAATGATCTGGATCCTGAGTACAGCTGTGATGTTCTTTATACATTATCGGATGAGTTTAATACTGTGACTTATTCGGACTTTGTTTCAACTGCGGTGTATCTGATGCACTTCCTGCACGGGGGAAGAACAACTTCAAGAAGCTGTAGTTGATGCTATGAATACGGTTTTAGAATATTCTGATGATGTAAAACATTTTGGAAGAGAATATCCTGGAGGTGATCTATCAAGATAATTCTGATGCAATCGATAAAATTAATAAAGAGATTGCAGAAAAACAGAAAGAACTTCTGGAATTGGTGCATGGCAAAAAGGACTATTTTGAATGCGATGATGAGATGGAAGAATTAAGGCAGAGCAAAAAGTTGCTACTAGTGGAACATGCAAAGTCCGAAGGTGTAAAACAGCGTATCAATGAATTTTCAGAGTATATCCATTCGGAGGACACACAAATAACGGAATACAATGAAAAACTAGTTCGAAAGTATATTGATCAGATAAAAGTGTACGATGACAGATTTGTGATTTGCTTTAAGGCAAAGGTGGAGATTGTGATAAAAAGGTAGCATGAAAAAGCTAGAGTATAATGGATGAAATAGCCTCATTGCTGAGAAAGAATTCTTGGCAATGAGGTCTTTTTTTGTTTACTTTCTGTACATTGACAAATTTATTGTCAAGCGATATTATATTTTCATAAGGAGGAGGCACCAATGGAAGAAATTCAGAGAATGCAAGATAATTTGCTGTTAATACGCAGAACTATAGGGTGGACTGCGGCAGAGTTCGGAGATCAAATTGGTGTTACACGTCAGACGATAAACAACATTGAAAGCGGAAGAAATAAGCTGACAAAGACTCAGTATATCGCCATGAGAAGCGTAATTGATGCAGAGATTGTGAAGCACCCGGAAGAAACTCAGATGGTTGAAACTCTGCTGGATATGTTGATTGATCATCCAGAGAATTATTCAAAAGCAGATTATAATGAGCTTATAGAGAAAGCAAATTTGATGTCACCGTCAATTTTAGCGGGTACTGCAACAAGAGAGACTGTTTCTAAAGAGTGGATGAAGGCCGCAGGAGCGATTGGAGCGGTTGTTGCAAGTACAGTGGCAGTTCCTTTAGCAGGGACACCAATTGTTGGGACTGCGGTAGGAGGATGGCTCGCAAAAGCAGTGCGGAGTAAAAAGAATAGATGAAGCCTGCTATGTGCAGTAGATTGGGAGCGATGACATGAGTTTAGACAAAAAAACAAGCACGGATATAGTATCTGGTGGTAATAAAACACCTCTAGTGATTTTTAAAACAAAAGAGGATAGAAATGAAACTGATATATCAAAGATGAGTAATTTCTTTGAGGACTATGTTCACGAAATGACGTTATCTATTCGTGAATCATCTCATTTACAAGAAATTATGGAATTACCGATTGCAGACTTAAGTGTTATCGGAGATGTGATAAATCAAGCAGATATTATTGTTCAAGGAAACATTACACTACTTCCGGACTTTGAAAATCTGCCTTCTGATGTGAGGATGAAACTGAAGAAGGGTATATATTCTATAGGAGAATCAAAGCAGGTAGAGGATAATCTACGTGCTGTGATTTTGGATGAGAATGGGGTTCGTATTAAAGACATTACTTTAAAAAAAGTCATGAACAATCCATGGAATGTTGAGACTATGCGTAGTATTGGCAATCAAATGCAGATGCGTCAAATATATGCCAAACTATCAGAAATACAGGAATTTCAAACATATCAAATACAACGGGATAGAGACAGAGACATTATTGTTCCGTTTTTAGATGCACGTCAACTTGTGTTAGAGGCTGCAACAAAAAAATCGGAATATGATCAGATGAGGATGCTAAAAGTAGCAGATGATAGAATTAGGACTGCCATTAATGCTGTCTACACAGATATTGAAACTACTTCAAAGTGTTTGGCGAAAAAAGTCAGTAGGCCGTTTGGGTATTTTAGCAAAACTCCAAATACTTATATGGGCTTCATTGCAGATGATTTACAGATAGCAACAAAATTTGTGGGAGTAAGGCTACAAATACTTGAGTATTTGGGTGAAAGAGAAACAGCAAAACTGGTTTTAGAAAACTATCAGAGTAGAATGTTGAGTTTTATCGAGCAGCCTATATCAAAAAGAGGATTATCGGCATCAATGCTTATGCATGATTATTTTCCATACAACGATTCTAACATGGATTTCTGGTATAATTTCTCTGTTGAAATGAAGCCTGCATTGAAAAAAAGTATGGAGCAGTTGAAATTGGAAGCGACAGATTCGGATGATAAGGAAGTTTACTTTGTATCTGTGGAGGATAGCGAAGATGAGTAAAGATATTAAGAAATGCAAGATTTGTGGAAGAATCATTACAGATAAAAACAATGTTACTGGATTATGCCCAAAGCATCAGAAGGGATTAAATGATGCCGGTGCAGTAGCTGGAGTTGGTATTTTATTATTTGGGGCGAAGAAATTTGGACCCAAAATTCTGAAGGGTGCTATTAAGCATATTAAACGGTGAGGATGATTATGAAATTAGTAGAGTGGAATATTCATAAAATGACAAAGGACATTTCAGTAAAACCATTTGTTATTGATACGCTTGCAGTTGAGAATGCAGATGTTATGTGTTTGATTGAATATTTGACGGATACAGGGATAAAAGGAAAATTTGAAGAAGAGTATTGGATTGAAGAAAGCAAGACTATTTCTGGAAATAAGGTGCTTATTGCTGTAAAAAAGGATTTTGCACCAGATGGAATAACAGTAAAAAACAAAGAAGAAGTCCAAGAATGTTACAATTTCATGCATATTGAGTTTAAATTACAAAACGGAAATCCTTTATCTGTTATTGGCGTAAGGATGCTTTCACCGATGAATGCTAAAAAACAGACTCCTTCGTTAAAAGAATATATATCAAAACTCACAACACCCTTTTTATGCGTAGGTGATTACAACATTAAAAAATCGCGAATGGGAAAATGGTTTCCAAGCATTTCGATTGGGAACTTGAAAAATACTAATTGTTCCCTATCTGATTCAAGTATAATATACGTTGATAAAAATAGCTGTCAAGTGACAGGATTTGGAGCGGTAGATCATGTATTACATAGCGATGATATTGAAGTGAACTCAGAATACAAGTGGGATTTCCTTCGGTGTGATTCCATTTATCCATGTGTTAATAATATCTCCATCAGTACTTATTGGAATATCCCTCCTGCATATCCGGATCATGCTTTAATGATTTCTAATATTGAGAAGAAAGAGAAAATATTTTGAAGTCTGTAAAAAGATACAGAGTTTTTAAGCAGAAACAAAAAGCCACAAAAAGGAGGCATTCTATTTGAAAAAGAAAAAAGATGAAATAACCATCCGTTCCAGTGCTGCAGAATATCTAACTTATGTTGCCTCTGTCGGCGATCAGCAGGACAGTATTGAGATGCGCTATGAGGATGAGAATATATGGCTGACACAGAAGATGATGGCCACGTTGTACGATGTGGATGTTCGCACCATAAATTATCATGTAAAAAAAATCTTCAGTGATAGCGAATTACAAGAGGATTCAGTTATCCGAAAATTTCGGATAACTGCCACTGACGGAAAAAGCTACAGCACAAATCACTATTCCTTGGAGATGATTATTGCAGTAGGCTTTAAGGTAAATTCAGAGCGTGCGGTGCAGTTCCGTAAATGGGTCAATCAAATTGCCAAGGACTACACCATCAAGGGCTGGGTCATGGATTATGAGCGTCTGAAAAACGGTGGTTCTGTGCTCACAACAGAGTACTTTGACCGTTTGCTTGAGCAGATTCGTGAGATCCGTTTGTCTGAGCGTAGATTCTATCAGAAGATAACGGACATTTACGCTACAGCTCTCGATTATGACCGCACAGCAAAAACGACAAAGCAGTTCTTTGCCAAGGTGCAGAACAAGATGCATTATGCAGTTCACGGACATACGGCAGCAGAGTTGATTTATGAGCGAGCAGATGCCGATAAGCCACATATGGGACTGACCACTTGGGCTGCAGCACCGGAAGGCAAGATTGTAAAAAGTGATGTGAGTGTTGCGAAGAATTATCTTTCTGAGCAGGAAATGCGTTCACTAGAGCGTATTGTTTCAGCGTATCTGGATCTGGCAGAGGACCGTGCTGAACGTCACATTCCGATGACAATGGAGGATTGGGCAAAGCGTCTGGATTTATTCCTGATGGCTGATGACAGAGAGGTCCTTCAGGATGCAGGAAAGATCACGGCAGAGATTGCCAAGGCTAAAGCGGAGACTGAATTTGAAAAGTATCGTGTCATCCAGGACAGATTGTTTATGTCTGACTTTGATAAATACATGTTGGAACTGGAAGAGAATGCGAAGAAATAGAGCAGTAATCCAGTTAGGACATTTGTTACGAACGTTAAAGCGGAAATTGTGGAGATTAAAATGATTAGGCAATACGCTAATGATGATATAGATACAGTAATGAAGATATGGCTTGATACAAACATTCAGGCACATGATTTCATATCTGCTGATTACTGGAAGTGTAATTTTGATATGGTAAAAGAAATATTGCCCCAGGCAGAAATATATGTACATGAAGATGATGGTACAAAGCAGATAGACGGATTTATTGGATTGAATGATACCTATATTGAAGGTATATTCGTGAAAAAAGCAGCTCAGTCAAAAGGAATCGGAAAACAGCTGTTGGGTTATGCGAAGGAAGTCAAATCTACACTAAGATTAAGCGTTTATCAGAAAAATGAGAAAGCAATTCAATTTTATCTACGAGAGAAATTTTGTAGTCAAGCTGAATGTGTAGATGAGAATACGGGGAAAAAGAATTGATTATGGTGTGGGCACGTTAATTCCCTGGTATGCAAGACATTACACTTTTTAACGATAGCTCCGACCTATCGTTAAAAGGTTTGTGGATATGTTCCTAAGCACAAATGCCAAAATCGGTAATTCATAGAGTACTGTCCTTTCATGTGGAGACAATCGTGAAAATGCAGAGGATATAGTGTTTCAATGATAACTTATTGACTTTTATATTGACGTCGCATAAACTGTGTTTATACGTCTAAGGGAGAAAGACTAAATAAGTACATAGGGAGGATTTTATTATGGCGTACGGGGACAGTTCAGGTTTTATCATCATATCTTTATCAATCATACTTATAATTTTCAGTTGTATATGCTGGTATAAGATTTTTGATAAAATGGGAATAGAAGGCTGGAAGGCATTTATTCCCGTGTACAATATTTACTTAATGTGTGAATATTTGATCGGGGCACACAAAGGCTGGATGTGTGTTCTTACATTTATTCCGATGGTTGGAGCTATATTTACTTTGTATTTATACTTCAAACTGTGTCAGAGCTTTGGCTATGGTTTGATGTTCCTGATAGGTTTCCTGGTGTTAAACCCGATTTTTATAGGTGTTTTAGGCCTTGGAGATTGTTATTATTCTGATATGACAAATTAATAAAACAATGAATATAGTATAACGTCAAAAATCCGGAAGGTGAACAAGGAGTTCGCCTGCCGGATTTTTTGTACACATTTCAATCCTACATCAGGAACCCTGATATATTGAGAAAGGCCATTGCGGAATCAGATGTAAAAGAGGAAGACGGAGACACTTTAGTTAATCTAAATATCACGACTGGGGCCAATGAAAAACTGGAAGAGCTAAAAAAAATTCTCGATAAAGAAACAGGTAGATCCTTGTTCCCTGCACAAGTGCTAGATATTCTTCTTATATATCTGTTGAGGCAGAGGTTCTTGATAAGTGTTATATGCAGCTTACAGATCATAAGATGATAGCTATAACATTGAAAGAGAGCTGATTGTGAATGAGAATTTTGACACTATCGGTAAGGTTTAACATTGTGGGTATGATTTTTTTAATATTTCCCTTTCAACAGTATATACTATCTTTAATAGGAAACAATTTTGCTGTGTTTTTGTCTTGCGTATAAGACAGAAATATTATATGATTGTTCTAGATAAGGGAGGGTTGTGCCATGAATAGAGACACCTTAAAACAGATAATGATAGATCAGAAAGAGACCTATCTTAACAATACCATTATAACCAGACAATACCTTTTGGAAGAAAATGTTAATTATTGCTTTGTTGGGATCAGAAGAACTGGTAAATCATATTTGATGTACCAACAGATAAAACAACTTGAATCAAAAGGAGTCCCCCTTTCACAGATAGTATACGTAAATTTTGAAGATGAGCGTCTTTTAGAAATTAAGGTTACAGATCTAAATACTATCTTAGAAATAGGTCTTGAAATGTCTGGCTCAGCTAACAAGCCGTATTTGTTTCTTGATGAAGTCCAAAACATAAACGGTTGGGAAAAATTTGTGCGTCGGATAGCTGATATGAAATACCGAATCAACATCACAGGAAGCAACAGCAAAATGCTCAGCAGCGAAATTGCTTCTACTCTCGGCGGAAGATTTATCATCATGAATGTTTATCCATATTCATTTACAGAATATCTTACCGCCAATCACAGAGAAAAAAACTATCTTGATGTGATCAGCACCCAGGATAGAGCCGATGTATTAAGTCTGTACAACGAATATGTCACCTTTGGTGCTTTTCCCGAATTGGTTGATATAAAGAACAAACGCGCATTTCTTAGTAGCATTTATCAAACTATCTATCTTGGGGATATAATAACGAGAAATAAGATATCCAATGATTTTGCCATAAAACTGATACTCAAAAAAATAGCCGAATCAGTTACCAAACCTCTGTCTTTTAGCAGATTGACCAACATATTAAAGAGCACCGGCATGGCCATAGGAAAGCAGACAGTCATAAACTACGTTGGCTACATGACCGACTCTTATCTTCTCTTTACCCTGCAAAATTATGCAGCCAAGCTTGTTGATAAAGAGACATCGCCAAAATACTATTTTATGGACACAGGTCTTCTTGGTCTTATGCTGCTGGATTCAAAATCGGCCCAATTGGAGAACCTTGTTGCGATTGAACTTATCAGGCGCTATGGCGTAAAAAATGTTTTTTTCTTTGAAAACAATGTAGAAATAGACTTCTATATACCTTCTGAACGCCTTGCCATACAGGTAAGCCTGCAAGTTTTAGATGATATAGACACAAAAGAACGCGAAACTCGAGCATTTGCCAAATTAAACAATTTTATTCCCGGTTCCAAATGCATCCTTATCACCAACAGTGAAGAGACAAATCTTGAATATGATGGTATAGATATAGAGGTCATACCAATCTGGAAATGGCTTCTCATGGCGGATCTGTAACACCTGACACCTTTTACTGTTACAAGATTTATTAAATTGAGGTATGTAGACATGAGAGAAACTATTCAAAATTATTTTGAAAAAACGAATCAATATCCTAAATATTACTCAAATGAAGATTTTAGCAATATTTGTGATGATATAAAAAAAGAAATTGATAAGGGAGTATTTCTTATTAAGAGAAAAGATGAAACAGATCTGTCTGTGTTTGAAGAAAAATATGGATATACATTACCTACAGAGATTAGTGATTATATTAATCTGTTTTGGCATCCTTGTATTAGAGGATATTGTAATACTAAAGAATCTATTGTATTATTTTCCGTTTTGAAAAAGGAAGGAGATTCAAGTGATGAGATATTATTCTATGAAAATAGTTTGATTTCAATGGCTAAAGATTGGGAAGAGATAGGCGATATTAAAAAATTTATTCCTATAGGATGGCTTGGTTATTCTGGCGGATACGTCCTCTATGAAGTGAGTAGTCATAACATTTTTTTGGAAAATATGGATGTAGATGGAGAAGTGGAAGATAAGCCAATTGCCAATTCTCTAAAAGAACTTATTAACAATATGAATGTCAATCCGAATATTCGGGAAAAGGAGAAAAACAAATGCTGCTTATAGGATCCAGGATTCAGGAGTACCGGAAGAAAGCCGGGCTGAATCAGGAGGAATTTGCGGAAAAGATGGGAGTCAGCAGACAGGCTGTGTCCAAGTGGGAGAGGGATAAGGCGTATCCTGATTTGGACAGGCTTGTGTGTATATGTGAGATTCTGGATGTACAGGTTGGAGAACTTATATATGGAAAGGGTGAGGAGCCGGAGGCGCCGGAAGAGGTGTCCGGGGATGGGACTTCAGCGAATAATGCTGTCCATCTGAAGAATCTCAGGGGAAAAGGCAGGCTTGCCAGATTGAAAATATTATTTTGCGTGATGGCAGCCATATGCGTTTTCTGTGTAATTGTGGTGGCGGTGCTGTTTGTGAGGAACGAGTGGATCAGCCATTCAGATAAGAACGGAAATATGCGCGTGGAGAAGGTGTATCAGCAGTATACAAAAGCTGATCTGGCATATTTTGATGACAATGGCCGAAAGATCATGGATACTGTGTGGCTTGATGTACCGGGGGTACGGGATGGAGATTACATACAGTTGTACACAGGGGTGGACGGTGATGGTCTGTTTCTGAATTACAAGACATCAACCATAATTGCCGCAGCATTTGTCATGCTGGTGTTTATTATTCTTCTGATCCTCATTGGGCTTGAGATAAGAAGGATGAAGAAAGAAGATACACTTCAGATCATACTTGAGGATAAGACAGCCGATGAAAAAATGTAAAAAAATTGTCCGCGCGATCGTAATAGCATGCATACTGGCGGGAGCTGCATTTGTCGCTCTTGAGTTTATGGGCGTTATTGATCTGAACAGTGCGCAGAAGACGGAAGAAAAAAGTGAAACTGAACAGGATGGAAATAAAATAGCTGACGATGAGACAGAGCCATGGCATATAGTGTTCAAGGGATATGCCTTCTCTGTGAAGCCGGTAGGACTGGCGATCATACATGACAGTGGCTGCCTTAACATAAGAAGCTGTGATGATTATCTGATACAGATCGATGTGGAGGATAAGACGATTGCGGACTTCTGGGACAACAGAGAGCAGCGCAAGAAAAATATTGAAGACGCAGGTTATGTGATGGAGCTGGAGCCTGAGAAGTTCGAAATACAGGGGAAGGAATATATCAGATACATAGCGAGTCTTGCAAATGAACGAGGTGCGAAGTTCGATAGATCATATTTCTATCAGCTTATATGTGATGCCGGGGAAGGCCAGCGTTTCTTTACTTCGATAAGATTTGATGAGATAGATATAGATGCGCTGAGCGGGGCGGAGAGAGCCGAGGTATATGAGAAGGCTTCCGATGAAGCTGTGGCCATTGTTGCGGGGGCCGTTCCCACAGATGAGACAAATGATATGACAGGCGCATACTGGCAGGAGGACGATGCTATGGAGACGGGAGTAGTGGACAGTGTCGTGAATGGAGAGACTACCGTGTCATATGAAATCCCTGAAAATTACAGCCTTCAGAATGAGGGTTTGTCAGGTAAGACATACTATTCAGACAGTGATAAGCTCACGGTCGTGACATCGATCGTACCGTATAGCTGGATGACAGCATCTGATATGGCAGATAGAAAGACAAGGGCCGGAATATCAAAGGTGACAGAGGAAGGTCAGTGTGAGGTAAATGGTGTGACATTTTATTACTACACATATTCAACCTTATATATAAAGGACGGCAAGAGAAATATCACATACTATTTTAATGCATATGCTGATCTGAAGGATGGGAACATATATACAGTCAGCGGATTTGCCGATGATAATCCGGATGCCATGGACAGAGGCACTTATTATAGTTTCATGAACATTACGGAGAAATAAACACTATAGATTACAAAAAAGTGACGAAAACACCTATGATTTCGGTTTGCTACCCATAGTTGCCCCGTTGCAACCGATTACGGCTTGATAAAATATAGTGACATTCTTAATAATAAAGCCACTAGGTTTTAAGGAGGATTATTATATGAGGAACAAGAAAATGCTGATCGCAGGACTTATCACGGTGGTGATGGGAATTTCTATAGTGGGATGTGGAAATGATGGTAAATCCACCAGAGAGACGGAGTCAACAGAGCAGGTAACCGAAATGGAAATGGCAACGGAGGAGGAATCTGAGGCTGAGGATATAGGTGATACTGAATCTGATGGTTCATATGCAGATGAAACCGATTACAGTGATGACAGTGAGGAATCCACAGAATTTACGATGCCTGTATATGAGGATTTCACATTGGCATCGGGACTCAGCGAGAATTACGCAGATCTTGACAATAGGTCATTTGTATATAATGGAAAGAAATTCACTTTAGGTGAGTCCACCTTGAAGGATCTTATAGACGGCGGTATACCATTTGAGCAGAATTCACTCAATAACAGTGGCAACAATGTAAATAAAAATTACGAAACTGACAGATACACAGCAGACATAAATGACTACGTAACGATGCAGTTTATGTTTGGCAACTTTACTGACAGTGAGCAGAAGGCGGAGGATTGCGTTCTATCATATGTAAGGTATTCACACCTTTTTGTGCCAAACCCGGATTATGATGCCAGCATGAATGCAGAGATCAGTGAGATGATGCTTGACGGTGCAAAGCAGGTGAACTTCTCATTCCCTACAACTATCACCAAGGATCAGTTGCTTGAAAAGTGCAGCGAGAATGCAGAAGTAGATGGCAAGATAGTCAAGTACAGTGTAGATTCTGAGGTTTATATGGGAAGCAGCGGCTATACATTTGAATTTGACGATACAACAGGACAGCTCAAAGAGGTCAGAATAAGCTGGCTTCCGTAACTAAAAAGTAATCAGAATAAGGGCCAGAAGAAAAGCCGGATATCTCTATAAAATAGGGATACCCGGCTTTTGTGAGTTGTTTTTATTTACATGTCGTCGTGTCCGTCATCGAATTCGCTATCTTCATGGTCAATGAATTCGCGGCTTGTGACTTTCTTGCGATTTCTTTCATTTTCAACCATCTCGGATAAAAGCTCTTTAACATCCTTGGACTTCTTGATGTTCTTAATCTCAAAATCTCCGAGCGTTTTGTCTGCTGAACAGCACTTGATGGTTCCGAGACCGAAGATTCTCTGACCGAGTGTACGCTTAAGTGAGATATCCATGATCCTGTAGAGGCGAACCTCATCCTCCTTGGTGCTTAAGAATCCGGTGCTTATAAATAGTCTGTCATCGGACAGGCTGTATTTGGTGAATGACCAAGGCAGTCCGAATAAAGTCCGTTTTCTGTCTTTCCATACGATATTTGGCATACGTAACCCTCCCTGATATTTTTTTTGATGTTATCACGGCTTGGCGCATTTGTAAACCAAATGTGTGTTGTGCACGGCAGAGTTTATAGGGTGGTAAGCAGTATGCAGTTAACAGAAAAGCATTCAACTGGATTGTTGTAGAGCAGTTTTCTCGATGGACACAGCCAGAGTATATACTGGAGGCAACTAATCCTTTTTGTTGTGTGCGGGCGCTTGCAGGTGATATAATTGGCACAAGTGAACGTTTGATATAATACAAATTATAAGATCATGAGGACATAGAATGGATAAGACACAACGTATACATGCGCAGGCAGATTCTGATATGAGTGCACATGGCAGCTCAAAAGATAAAAAGGCAGAGAACACAAAAGAAAATAAAAAAACACAAAAAAAACATTCGTTCCATTCGAATATAAAGGTGCGGACTTTTTTGGTAGCTGTACTGACGTTTATAGTGGTTAACGCTGTAGTACATCTTCAGCTCCTGAACACGGAGAATCAGGAGAAACTCAAGGCGACTTATACAGCAGAGTCTACCATAAGGCGTCTAGGTTCGCAGATAGACAAGTATCTGTCCAAGACTGATATGCTAAAGAGTATGATAGAGTCGGGATATGATATAAAAGAAGAAGAATTTAACAGACTGGGCGATTTTCTGTTGGATGATGATGATGTCATTGGTGCAGTGGAACTGGCAAAGGATGGGGTTGTGAATATGGTGTACCCGATGGCAGGAAATGAGGCTGCGATTGGACTTGATATGCTGAACAATCCTAGAAGAAGCAGGGAAGCAAGGCTGGCCAGGGAAAGCGGCAATTATACCATTGCGGGGCCATTCGAACTTGCGCAGGGCGGCGTGGGAGCGCTGCTGTTTGATCCGATATATGTGACAGGTGATCAGAAGGACAAGGAATTCTGGGGATTTGCCATTCTTATTGTGAATTGGGACAGATTTATAGATGAGACAGAGATATCGAAGCTGGAGGATGCCGGCTATCACTATCAGGTGTGGAGGAAGCTGGACGAAGAGGGGCAGAGGACGATGATAGCCAGCTGCCAGGATGAATCGCTGAAGAATGACATCGAGGTAGACTGTGATGTTCCAAATGATACATGGTATTTTGATATTGTTCCGGTAAAAGGCTGGGTATCCGGGAACCAGCTGCTGCTCGGAAATGTACTTTGCTTAGTCGTTGCATTGCTCATAGGGTTGGTGTACTGGCAGTTCGCCATAAGACACAGGAAAGAACAGTCATATATGGCAGAAATAGAGAAGACAGCGGAGAATGCCAGACTTGCAAATGAGGCAAAAACCAGGTTTTTGTTCAATATGAGTCACGATATAAGAACCCCGATGAATGCCATCATAGGATTTGCACAGCTGCTCAAGGATCATGCGGATGATAAGGATAAGGTGAATGAATATACATCCAAGATAAGCGCATCGGGATCTGTTCTGTTGTCGATCATCAATCAGGTGTTGGAGATGGCACGTATAGAGAGCGGAGAAGCGGAACTGAATGAAGAAGTGGGGAATCTGCGGGAACTCACAGAGTCTATCAAGGCGGTATTTGAACCGGAGATCAGCAGGAAAAAGCTGTCCTGCGATTATCTTGTCAAGGTTACTGAAGAGTTTGTAAGTTATGATGAGACGAAGGTTCGTGAGATTTTACTCAATATAATTGGAAACTCGGTGAAGTACACTCCGGATGGAGGCAACATATCGGTGAGGGTTGAACAAATATCTAAGGGAGATCAGGGCAGTGCATCGTACAGATTTACGGTAGCGGACACGGGAATCGGCATGAGCGAAGAGTATCTGCCTCATATATTTGAAGAGTTTACCAGAGAGAGAACAAGCACAGAGACGAGAGTGGAGGGTACAGGACTTGGACTTCCAATCGTGAAGTCGCTTGTAGATATGATGGGAGGCAGCATAGATGTGCAGAGTAAAGTGGGAGTTGGAACTACCACAACAATCGTGCTGACGTTTGCGGTGGCAACCAACACCGAAGTGCTCACGAGCATGGATCAGAGCTGGGAGAACATAGCGGACAGGCTTTGCGGCATGAGGATTCTGATGGCGGAGGACAATGATCTCAACGCCGAACTTGCGGTTACGCTACTTGGAGAAAGGGGGATTCTGGTTGATCGTGCGGTTGATGGAGTCCAGTGTATTGAGATGCTCAGAAGCAGACCTTCCGATTATTATATTGCAGTGCTTATGGATATACAGATGCCAAACATGGATGGATATCAGGCGACAGAGATAATCAGAGGCCTGGGAGATGCCCGGGCGAAGATCCCAGTCATTGCCATGACTGCAAATGCATTTGACGAGGACAAGAAGAAGGCATTTTCTGCAGGGATGAATGGACACGTCGTAAAGCCTGTGGATTTGGAACGCATATTCACTGTACTCGGAGATGTATTGGAAGTTGGCAAAGAAATTAAAAATTAAACTACAGGTTTACTTTTAACTAGTAGTTTATATGTGTTATATTAGATGAAGATTCCTTTTAAAACTCAATAAAGGTGTCATGAAAGATTTCAACGGCATTCTGACCGGAGAAATATTTATATTAGCAAAACATATTTACATATCATACCCTGCTATAGGCATATTAGGTTGGAAAAATTGGTGGAACCTAGTTTATAGCACATTTAAATTTCATATTTAACAGGGAGGTATAATTATGGCACAGATGGAATTTCCAGTTATTGATCTTCAGGCTACAGGCAGGAGGATCAAGGAAGTGAGAGAGAAGAAAGGGATCACAGTAAAGACATTGCAGATGTTCTTGGGATTCAACGAACCCGTGTCGATCTACAAATGGCAGCGAGGCGAATGCCTGCCGACATTCGACAACATGTACGCAATGGCCTGCCTCTTCGGGGTAGGAATTGACGACCTTCTGGTGGGAAACCGCCAGGAGGTTGTTTTTTTGCACTTTCGTCTCTGGGGACGGAGGGGACAGGTACCACCGTCCCCATTAAATATTTGATTAATGGTGGTAGTGTGTTACAATTATGTTTATGTGTAAGTACAGATTTGAGCTGATCTGGGACCGGGATAATGTACGTGAAATGGGGGGATGCGGTATGAAGAATGTAAGCAAGAGGCAGTATATACTGACGCTGATAGTGAGTTTTGTGGCGATTGTGGTACTGTCGTTATGTACGATTATGACATTTTATAGGAAGTCAGTGAATGATACTCTGGCTTTGGCGGCAGAGACTGTTAAGCAGGAGCAGGAATATATGAATTCGTATCTGAATCGAGCTGTGGATGCGGTGGAAGTTACGAAGATCACTGTGGAGCATATGATGAGAGAAGGCCAGTCGGGGCAGGATATACAGAACTTTCTCACGAATGAATCAGCTTATTATCTCCAGGATATAGATGCGGCGTTCACAGGTGTATATGGCTTTATAAACGGCGAATATCTTGATGGCACAGACTGGGTTCCCAACGATGATTATGTTCCTCGGGAGCGGGCATGGTACAAGGCAGCAGTGGCGGCAGACGGCCAGCCAACCCTGGGCCAGCCGTACATCGATGCGCAGACAGGTGATATTCTGATGTCAGTCAGCCAGTTACTCTATGATGGTGTGAGCGTAATATCTCTGGATGTAACTCTGGATCAAATACAGGATGAGACGGAAAAAATCAAATTAAATGGTCAGGGATATGCATTCGTCTGCGACAAGTCAGGCTTGGTGATAACCCATTCAGACAAGAAAGATGTAGGACAGGACTATACTCAGGGTGAAATGTCTGTACTCATGAAGGGCATAACGGACAATGACGGCGAACCATTTCAAGCGGTTGTTGATGACAAGAAGGTGACGGTTTTCAGCTGTTCCATAGTTGATGAATGGTATGTGGTCATGGTCATCACAAATGAGAAGCTGTACCACGGAATAAGAAACCTGATAGGCTACGATATAGGCGTTGGAATAGTTTTATATATAATTATAGTGTTCTTCTGTACCAGATCCAAGAATAGTACGGATGCAATCATGAGCAAGCTCGATGAGACAAATAACGAACTCACAGACCTGAATAATATGGTCATGCAGGCATTTGCCAAGACGATAGATGCAAAGGACAAATACACAAAAGGCCACTCCGTGCGTGTTGCCAGATACAGTCGTGAGCTGGTGAAGCGGATGGGCGGAACAATCAGGGAGCAGGACGAGATATATCAGATAGCACTGCTTCATGATATGGGCAAGATACGTATTCCTGACAACATAATCAACAAGCCGGGAAGACTTACGGATGAAGAATTCTCCATGATAAAGCTACACTGTGTAAATGGATACCATATTCTCAAGAATATAAATGCATTTCCGGAACTGGCGGTGGGCGCAAAGTATCACCACGAGAGGTACGATGGAACAGGATATCCAAGTGGGCTGAAGGGAGAAAATATACCAAGGTGTGCAAGGATCATAGCGGTGGCGGACAGCTATGATGCCATGACATCCAACCGAAGCTACAGATACGCCCTGCCACAGAAGATAGTGCGCGATGAGATGGAGAAGGGCAAGGGCAGTCAGTTTGATCCGGATATTGCAGAAGTCATGCTCAGTATGATTGATGAGGATGAAGACTACCACATGAGACAGGTCGAGAAGATGGTCAGCAATATCCTCGTTGTAGATGACGAGAAGATAAATATCAGACTTATAGAGAATATCTGCAAAAACGAGCCTCTCTACAAGGTCATTGCGGCTGAGAGCGGAAAGCAGGCCATAGACATAGTGGGAAATCAGCAGATAGACCTGGTATTGCTCGATATCGAGATGCCAGACATGGATGGATTCCAGACGCTGGAAGAGATACGAAAGATCACAGACGTACCAGTCATATTCGTAACAGCTTATAAGGATTATAAGCTGATAGAGAGAGCGAGACAGATGGGGGTTGAGGATTATATTACGAAGCCGTTCCTTCCAATAGTTTTCCTTGAGACCTTGTACGGAGTTATCGGTTAAATACAGATGGGGGGACACTTTGGGGAAGATAGTAAATGAGAAATCAGATAAAAAAAGTTCAAAGGCTGTACCTTGGAAGAAGATGCTCAACAATGATACGGACATGCAGCTGCTTCTATTTAATATAATTACAGGTGGAGGCGCCGTTGGCGGGATCATCAGCTTTATAGCGAGCCTGATCATCAAAACTCCACTTATACAAGATGTTGCCATATTGACCGCGTTGGCTGTGCTCGGCATATGCATTTACCTTGCAAATGCAAAAAAGATGGTGAGACAGAGTGCTATAGTGATCGTTTTTGTTATAACTTTGATGGCATTTCCGATGATGTTCTTCACCTCGGGCGGAGCGTACAGCGGTATGGGTTTCTGGTTTGGCTTAGGCATGATATTCTCATTCCTTCTGATAGATGGCATGTTTTGCTATGTCATGCTGGCCGTCCAGATCATAATGGTGCTTGCATGTTACATAGTCTCGTATAAATACCCAGAACTGGTGATCCCATTGGCAAATGAGAGAAGTGTGTATGTGGACATGCTTCAGAGCCTCATAATATTCGGCATAGTTATCGGATCCATAGTGAGATTCCAGAATGCCGTATACAAGTGTAAACTAGAGGAGATAGAGCAGATAAATGAGGAGCTTACCAGGGCGAAGGATGATGCTGATGTGGCGAACCATGCCAAATCCGAGTTCCTTGCGCATATGTCCCATGAGATCAGGACTCCGCTAAATACCATAGTGGGGATGAATGAGATAATAATGAGAGAGACACACGAGGAACAAACCATGAAATGTGCCAGGGATATACAGAGCTCAAGTGATATCCTGGTAGATCTGGTGAGGGACGTGCTGGATTTCTCCAAGATAGAATCGGGCAGGATGGAGATAGTCAATGAGGAATATCATTTCAGCCAGCTGCTCAGCAATGTGTTGTCCGTTATGGAGTCCAGAGCAAGACAGAAGAATCTGGAGCTTGATGCCGAGGTTCAGGAGACTTTGTACAATGATCTGAAAGGCGATTCCGCCAGAATATGCCGGATCCTGATAAATCTTATTGGAAATGCTGTGAAGTATACGAAGAAAGGTTCGATCAGAGTGACCGTCCATATGGAGGATCATGATGCAGATCCCCATAATGTGGAACTGGTCATGGCTGTTCGTGATACTGGAATCGGAATAAAAGAGGAAGATCAGGAGAGACTTTTCAAAGATTTTGAGCGGCTTGATCTGTCGAATAACCGATCTATAGAGGGGACAGGACTTGGGCTGGCCATCACATATCACCTCGTGGAAATGATGGGTGGAAGTATAACCTGCCATAGTAAATATGGACATGGAACTACATTTGTGGTAAAAATCAGCCAGGAGCGTCTGTCCGATGAGAGAATAGGCGATTTTAAGGACAGGCACAGACAGTATATGAAGGAGAGAAAGACGTATAAGAGCAAATTGTGTGCCCCGGATGTCAGTGTACTTGTTGTGGATGACAATGTCATGAATCTGAAAGTCGTCAAGATGATGCTTAAGCCTACACGTATGAAGGTTTCGACCTGTGCCAGCGGTGCCGAGTGTCTGGAGTTTATAAAAAAGTACAGGTATGATATCATCCTTATGGATCACATGATGCCTGAGATGGATGGCATGGAGACATTTCGCCGTGCTATGCTCATGCGCGACAGCCGGTGTGGCAGGAGTACATATATAGTCATGACTGCAAATGCTGTCATGGGTGCAAGAGAGATGTATCTGGCGGAAGGATTTAAGGATTATATCAGCAAGCCGGTGCAGCCGGAGGTGCTGGAAGATATCCTGATGAGATATATACCTGAGGATAAGCTGGTAGATCTGGCGGTATGTGATGAAACTCGGGAAAGCCCAACAATGGGTGCCGGAACCGTAGACGAAAAAACAGATGTTATGGGAAAACAGAATAAAGCTATGGAAGAGACTTGCGCGGTAGAAAAATGTGAAAATATGACTCGAGATGGGTTTCCAAAACAGGATTCAGACATATCTTGTAAAGAAGTTCACATTGACCACGAGAAAAGTCTTACATACTGCGGGGGCAGTGAAGACTTTTTGAAAGAAATCATATCAATGTATGCAGCTGACGACAAGCGCGCAGAGATACAGAAGGCTTATGATGAAAAAGATTGGGATAGCTACAGGATACTGATACATACGGTAAAAAGTACATCCAGAACGATCGGAGCCATGGAGCTGGGCGATGAGGCGCAGAAGCTGGAGAATGCGGTTAAAGAACTTGATGTGGATATGATCTGCAAGATGCATGAGAGTGTGATGGCTTCTTACTCGGCTGTACTTGACTGGTGCCGTGTGACAACCGCTCAGTAGGCTCGATGTTTTAAAAAGCCGATAGAATGTAGAACATAGTGCACATATGCAATATTGCAATATGCACAAAAACAGATTACTAATACATGAATACTTGACATTTTCCCATATAATAATACGTCATTATGATATACAATATTGTATTATTTGAAAAATGGGGGAGACTAGGCAATTGTTAAGCAGACAGATCCGGCATCCATACATGAGAATGATGTCATATCATTTTATTCCTCGGATTCGGCTCTTTCTGGTGCGGTAAATACACATAGAGTTGTCTCGATAGAGACGGATGGTAATAATTACAGGTATATTACAAAGGGCGATGCCAATAATGTGGTGGATCGTTACGATGTGGACTCAAGAGATCTGCTTGGCAAAGTGGTGTGGTCATCGCTCATACTTGGCAAGATAGTGAGGTTTGTGTCCAACCCACTTATATTTGTACCCATAATTCTTGTTCCGCTTGCCATTATACTCATAGCCAACCTAGTAAAGACTGTATCCTATGCAAGAAAGATAGCAAAGGATGAGGAGGAAGCAGCCGTAAAAGAGGCAATCCAGTATATACGGGAGAAGAATCTCAGAGAAACAGGTGACACGACAGAATCCAATGAGAATTCAGAGAGAAAGTCGGAATAGCGGGTCTATAGAAAAAAGCACACAAGATTTTGAGATCTTGTGTGCTTTTTTGATATTCGCAAAGAAAAGTGAAAATGTTCCATTCCTTTGCGAGTAAAAGCTGCTGAAGCAAGTCCTGGTATGTGTCGATAGTCAAAAATTACAGCGAATTCACCCTGCCCATGAACAGGATCATGCCAGTGCTCTGATCTTCAATCACATACACAAATGGCTTGTCCACAATAAAGTTATATGTTTCCTCACTTGGCATCATTGCTGTTTCCTTGATCATGATGTCTGTCTCTGCTGCGGCCTTGGTTCCGTTCTCGTCCACGATCACCTTTGCTTTGTGGTTGACTGATGAAACGGCTATGCCATCGGCGATCTTGGAGAAGTCAGCACTCTCCGAATATGCCGACTGGATTCCCATGTTTTTCAGAATGTCGTCAAGACCGTCGATACTCTGCTCATCTGTGAATTTTGGGAGCTGGAGTGTATCGATCTCTACGTTGTTGGCATTATCCAGAGAGTCGATGAGCTTCTGTTTTTCTTCGTTGCTTAGTTTGTCAAAGAGTTCATTTATGTCTCCGTCATCGGCGGTTGGCATGAACACCTTCATGACAACATTGTCGCCGTCGTATGGAAGAGTGATTCCTTTGATCTCACCGTTGTCCATGTATGTGAAGTGCTCACCGTAGAGATGCATCATATCAACAACGCTTTCCTTGTCGGTTCCGTAGAAGCTGCTCTGAAAAGTTTTATCCTCGGTAAAAGGAGTATCCCATTTCCCCTCGAAATAAACTGCGTTTATGAGCATCATCACGGTTCCACCAGGAATCTCCTTTAAGATTTCAGGGATCATCTTGTTAGTGTTTGTGCTGACCCAATTGTTGACATTCTGTACAACTTTGTCCGGCTGACCGTTGAAGTCTGCTTCATACACCTCACCTGAGTAGTAATCTTTGGCAGGTGTAAGGAAATCCTTTTCTATGTCAGCTGACCAGGATGTATCCTTGTTCATCCATACTGAATTTGCTGTGTTGACAAATGTATTCTGTGACCAGTTCTTTGACAGATATGCCTTCATCTCATCATTCCACTCATCAAGGTCTGTTATGCCGAGAGCATTCTCGAGCTCTTTTTTGGTTGCGCCGTCTGCACCTACATCCAGCATGGACATTGCACTTGCAATGCTGTAAGGCGAGTAAAATATGTTCTTATCAGCAGGAAGAGCAGAATACATATTCATAGAGAATTCATTGATTCCGTTCTTTAGCTGGTCAAATGATGTTATATCCGTTTTGACCGAAGTCACAGAGATGTTGTCAGTGAGTGAAGTGACTGACGAATCAGGTTTTGTGTGACCAGGATTATTCCCCGGTGTATTTGTGCCGCAGCCGGCAAGACCTGCACACATACAGGCGCTGAGTAGTAAAGCTGTCATTCGTTTTTTCATAGTTGAAACCTCCTTATTGTAAAGCCCATCGTATCGTCCCGATGATTTATTGTAACTGGTATATCGTTAACTCTCAATATATATACGAGTAGCAAGAGCTTTTTTGTGGACTTTTTCAACAAATTTTTATATGAGAGGTTTTTATATGAGATTCGTGAGATAGTGAACAATGAACTTGGAAAATGCACGGATTAGATATATATTAATCATAAAGGTTCAATCAGCTTTTAGAATCAGTTTTCATAAGGAGGCAATACGATGGCGCTTATAAAAGGAATACATCATGTGGCACTTAAGTGCTGCTGCAGCGAAGAGTATAAGAATGTAGCAGAGTTTTATGGTGATATATTGGGACTTTCAGTTGCGAGAAAATGGGATGGCGGGATCATGTTTGACACTGGAGATGGCATCATCGAGGTGTTTGAGGATGGTGAGTCACCGCTTCCGCAGGGAAATATAAGACATTTTGCATTTGCTGCAGAGGATGTGGATGCCTGTGTTTCGGCAGTGAGAAAGGCAGGATATGAGGTGTTTGTGGAGCCAAAGGACATAGAGATCCAGTCGGATCCAAGGTTTCCGGCAAGGATCGCGTTCTGTCATGGACCGCTTGGCGAGGAGATAGAATTTTTCTGTGAGAAATGATGAAGAGTTGTAGAGACTTTCTGTTATAGAATTACATGGAGATGATAGGGTTGACAAAGGAAGAATGGTACGCCCGGCTTTTTGAGCGTCTGGGAAGGTCGAAATTTCGCAGTGGATTTCATTTGACACAGAAAGATATCGACTATATACATGAAAAGGGGCTGGATACCATAAGACAGCATGCACGGGATTTCATAGCGCAGAGGGAAGCTCCGGCATTCATACCAAATGACGGAAAGCAGACTCCCATGCGTGGACACCCGGTGTTTGTGGCACAGCATGCGACGGCTACATGCTGCCGGGAATGCATACGTAAGTGGCATACATTTGCCCCGGGAGTGGAGCTTGGCCCAAGACAGCAGGAGTATCTGGTGGATGTTATCATGACCTGGATAGAGAGGGAGCTTGAAGCAGCTGGGGATAAAGGTCGATCCGGGGATAAAATAATTTTATACCAGCGGTGTAATGACAAATAATTATATTTGTGGTAGAGTACAGTTTAGGTGGTCAAATAAAAGAAGAAAATCAGGACACACCAATAAAAAATGACTTATGAAAAGGAACCCGGAAGGGATAGTCAGGAAAGGAAAGAATCATGTCAAGTATAGTTTTCGCTAAATACATAACCCGAGAGTTTAATAGTGATGTGGCAGGGAATACTTTACATACAGATGATAAGCTGCGTGAACATATGTACTCATATGGTGCAGGGCGAGAGCGTACGGAACATGATCATACAAATATGCTGACCTGAATGATCTGAGCAAATACATAACAGATCAAATAGGTTTCGATAGACTGAGATCAGCCAGATCTATCAGCATTTATAGATTGGAATCATGATGTACAAAAAAACGTCCATCTATGTGAGTATTATATAAGTATTCATGTAGATGGGCGTTTTTGTGTTTTTGAACTCGTCTTTGTGAAGAAGAAATCTGCCAGAACTAAGAGATAAAAGAAAGGGAGAGACATGGCAGAGATTGTATGTGTCAGATCGTTAGGAGCGCCAGGGGATGCGCTCTGCGCGGTCCACAATTGTAGCAATGCAGATGAGATGAGAATTTTAGGAGGGAAGTATTATGTGTAATGTACCAACAATTGACATGACAGGAACAGGCAGAAATATTGTGAAGCTTAGACAGAATGCAGGTCTTTCTGTAAAGGATCTGCAGGATATATTTGGATTTGCCACTCCAAATGCGATATACAAGTGGCAGAAAGGTATGGCTATGCCAACCGTAGATAACCTGATCATTCTGGCCACCATCTTTGGAGTAACAGTGGATGATATCATTGCAGTAAACATCTGCTCGACAGTTGGAATCAGTGCGTAGCATAAAAATTTACATATTTATGTATATAAAGGCGGACAGCGGTAACTACGTTGCCCGCCTCTTTTATATTCTGTATGGGGTCAGGCACCTCCGTCCCCATAAGGGGTGAAAATTGGGGGTTGACTTAGAGTGAACTCCAAGTGATATATTCAATGTAACATATAGGTATTGTGTGAGTGCATATAGCTATAAATAGAAAGGTTTTCTTGAAATTAGGAAAGAGGTGGCAATATGACTATCAAAGAGGTAAGTGAAAAGTTTGATATCACCGCTGATACGCTCAGGTATTACGAGAGGGTCGGGCTTATCCCTCCTGTAGCGAGAAATGCCAGTGGCAACAGGGATTATCAGGAAAAGGATGTCGATTGGGTTGAACACACTGTATGTATGAGAAATGCTGGTGTTCCGATAGAGGCGCTTATTGAATATGTAAAACTGTTCCAGATGGGAGATGCTACATTTGGCGCGAGGCTGGATCTCCTTAAGGAGCAGTATGAGAAGCTTGAGGAGCAGAGAAAACAGATCGAAGCCACCATGGATAGATTACATTACAAGATATCCAAATATGAGGAGGCCGTGAAGACCGGCAAGCTTGTATGGGACGGGAAAATTACCGATGGCGAATGCACCATGTAAAAACAGGAGGATAAATAAAAATGTATATTGAAAATATTAATGGACCACAGGATGTAAAGAAACTGACAGTAGACGAGATGAGAACACTTGCAGACGAGATGAGACATGCACTTCTCATCAGAGCCAGCAAGCACGGCGGACATTTTGGACCGAACTTTGGTATGGTGGAGGCAACCATAGCACTTCACTATGTATTTGAATCACCAAAGGATAAGATTGTGTATGACGTGTCCCACCAGAGCTATCCTCATAAGATGCTCACAGGAAGAAAGGATGCATACCTCTATGAGGAGCACTATGATGATGTGACTGGTTACAGCAACCCGCATGAGAGCGAGCACGACTTCTTCACGGTTGGACATACCTCAACATCCATCAGTCTGGCTGCAGGTCTTGCAAAGGCAAGGGACCTTCAGGGCGCAGAGGGAAATGTGATAGCGGTGATAGGTGATGGCTCCCTGTCAGGAGGAGAGGCCCTTGAAGGACTTGATTACGCTAAAGAGCTGGATGGCAACCTCATCATAGTTGTAAATGACAACGATATGTCCATAGCCGAGAACCACGGAGGACTCTATACAAATCTCAGATTACTCAGAGACACTAATGGAACAGCAGAGTGCAATCTGTTCCGCGCCATGGGACTTGATTATTATTACGTGCATGAAGGCAATGATGTGGCAGCCCTCATAGACACATTCCAGAAGGTAAAAGATTCAAAGAAGCCTGTTGTGGTCCACATCAGAACCCTCAAGGGAAAGGGTTATGCCCCAGCTGAGGAGCACAAGGAGCAGTGGCACTACAGCGGACCATTTGACATAGAGACAGGAAGATCGTTATTTGAAGGTGACGAGGAGGACTACTCAAGCGTGTCCTGTGATTACCTGCTTGACAAGATGAAGAAGGATCCAAAGGTCGTTGCCATCACAGCGGGAACACCGACAGTTATAGGATTTACAGAGGATAAGAGACGTGAGGCCGGAAAGCAGTTTGTCGACGTGGGAATCGCAGAGGAGACAGCGGTGGCACTTGCGTCGGGAATTGCAGCAGGCGGCGGAAAACCAGTGTTCGGTGTGTACAGCTCATTTGTGCAGAGAACATTTGACCAGATATCTCAGGATCTCTGTATCAACAACAATGCAGCCACTATAGTGACATTTGCAGGATCTGTATATGGAATGAATGATGTGACACATCTGGGATTTCAGGATATCCCTATGCTTTCAAATATCCCGAATCTTGTATATCTTGCTCCGACAACAAAGGAAGAGTATATTGCTATGCTTGACTGGAGCATAGAGCAGAATGAGCATCCTGTGGCCATCAAGCTCCCAGGCGGTGCAATGGTAAGTGGAAGCCCTGTGACGAAGAACTTTGGAGATCTGAATAAATATGAGGTGACACAGAAGGGAAGTAAGGTTGCCCTACTCGGCCTTGGAACCTTCTACAGTCTGGCAAATGCTGCAGCAGACGAGATGAAGAGCGAGCTTGGTATAGATGCCACTGTCATCAATCCTTACTATATCACAGGTCTCGATGAGGAACTTCTTGAAAGCCTCAAGGCAGACCACTCAGTTGTCGTCACCATCGAGGATGGTATACTGGACGGCGGATTCGGTGAGAAGATTGCAAGATTCTATGGCGATTCAGATATGAAGGTGCTGAATTATGGTCTTAAGAAGGAATTCCTTGACAGGTACGATGTCGAAGAGGTTCTTAAGGATAATCGTCTTGATGCAGAGATGATCGCGGAGGACGTTAAGGGACTTTTGTAAAGTGTATGATTATCTATGATATATATGTTTGTGTGAATAATTTATTAGTAGAAATATAGAACAGACATAAAATGTCCCATATAATTCTGAAATTTTTTATTTCCAGAAATTATATGGGGTATTTTATTCGAGTGTCTGATCATGATATGATGCCAAGTTCTGTCAGAATGGATATAGCACCTTCGGCGGTGTCTTTGTCAAAGCCGAGGGCTTCAAGGCCTTCAGCGTTTGCTATACTCTGCGCTGTTTTTTCAAAGAATGAGCGCCTTAATGCAATCTTAATACAGTACACCGGATCATTACACCGTTTTTTTATATTTCATAATATACTCTTTGTAAACAAACAAAAACAGGAGAAGTATATATGTCTGAAATTACACATAGAAAAAAGCGACTGTCATCCTTTAAGCTGATCGTTTTGGGCTTTGCCGGGGTTATTCTGATCGGAGCACTGATATTGATGCTGCCGTTTTCATCGACTGCCGGAGTTGTTACGCCGTTTCACGAGGCGCTGTTCACATCGACCTCGGCCGTTTGCGTTACGGGGCTGGTCGTGCAGGATACGGGCAGTTATTGGTCCGCTTTCGGGCAGACGGTAATACTGCTGATGATCCAGATAGGCGGGCTCGGTGTTGTGACAGTTGCGGCATTTTTCGCCATGCTGTCCGGCAGAAAAATATCGCTGATGCAGCGCAGTACCATGCAGGACGCCATCTCTGCCCCGAAGGTCGGCGGGATCGTCCGCCTGACCCGCTTTATTGTACGGGGAACTTTTTTGATCGAGCTTATCGGAATGATCGTCATGCTGCCGACATTTTGCAGAAACTTCGGTATCAAGGGAATTTGGATGGCGGCATTTCATTCGATTTCCGCCTTTTGCAACGCCGGCTTTGACATACTCGGCACCGCAGAAAACAAATACCCGTCTCTTACGGGATACATCGGAGAGCCTACAATAAACATTGCAATTATGCTTTTAATTATTGTGGGCGGTATTGGATTTTTGACCTGGGACGATATTTGCACAAACAAGTGGCATTTCAAAAAATACCGGATGCAGAGCAAGGTCATATTGGTAACAACGGCAATCCTCATTATCGCTCCCGCAGTATTCTTTTTCTTCTGCGATTTTACGGGACTGCCGCTCGCCGAAAGGATTCTTGCGTCGCTTTTTCAGTCTGTCACACCGAGAACCGCCGGTTTCAATACCGCCGATCTTCCCACTATGACCGGTTCCTCTAAGGCAATTATGATTCTGCTGATGCTTGTCGGCGGATCACCCGGCTCCACGGCAGGCGGTATGAAAACGACCACGCTTGCCGTTCTGATTCTGAGTGCATTCTCCGTTTGTCGCAAAAAGGACGATGCCGAAGTCTGCGGCAGGCGCATTGACGGTTCGGCAGTGAAAAACGCCGCGGCCGTTGCCGTAATGTATTTCATGCTGTTTTTTGTCGGTGGCATTGTTATCAGCACGGCAGAAGGTCTGCCGCTTAGCACCTGCCTTTACGAAACGGCGTCCGCTGTCGGAACGGTCGGGCTTACCCTTGGAATCACACCGCAGCTCGGTGTTCTTTCTCAGCTTATTTTGATCGTCTTGATGTATCTCGGCAGAGTCGGCGGACTTACCCTGATTTACGCGGCGGTCTCCAATAAAAATCAGAGCGGAGCAAAGCTGCCGCTCGAAAAAATCACAGTCGGATAAAGGAGTTACTATATTATGAAAAACATATTGTTGATAGGTCTCGGCAGATTCGGTAGGCATATCGCTTTGCAGCTGAATAAGCTCGGGCATGAGGTGATGGCGGTAGACAGCAACGAAGAAAGGGTCAATAAGATTCTGCCGATCGTTACTAACGCACAGATAGGTGACAGCACAAACACGGAATTTTTAAAGTCGCTCGGAATCGGAAACTTTGATGTGTGCATAGTCACCATAGGAGGAAATTTTCAAAATTCGCTGGAAACCACTTCTTTGCTGAAAGAACTCGGCGCAAAATTAGTTGTGTCCCGCGCCGAGCGTGATGTTCAGGAGAAATTTCTTCTGCGTAACGGAGCGGACGAAGTAATTTACCCTGAAAAGCAAGTAGCAAATTGGGCTGCTATTCGCTATACCGCCGATCACGTACGGGATTACATCGAGGTCGATGAGGCTCATGCCATTTTTGAGGTAGAGGTTCCGGAGGGTTGGATCGGAAAAACCGTCGGAGAGCTGGATATCCGCAGAAAATACAGCATCAATATTATGGCAACCAAGGAGAACGGAAAGATAAATATGGCAGTTTCGCCGGACACCGTTCTTACGGACAATATCACTCTTTTGGTTCTCGGCGCTTACAAAGAACTGCAGAAGTGTTTTCGCATTTAACAGAGGTGAATGAGGATGGCTGAGCTATTACTGATCGTCAGCCTGCTTGGCATATTTGCTTTCGGATTTTATCTTATGAGCAGGCTGGATCGATTTCTTGAAGAAAACAGAAAAGCACTGTTAAAGGAAAACGAATCCCGTGAGCCTTCCGAAATTCTGCTGCCGCAGGGACTGTCCGAAAGTGAAATATTATGTGAGATCCGCCGTTTTCGTGAAACGCACGGAAATGTCGATATTATTCTTTCCGATGGGCAGAAGAATGATTTTTAGGTTGCGGTAGTTTTTTTTACAGTTTTACTGTATAATAATAAAATAAAATAAAAATGGCGGTGAAACCGATGAAAGTACAAACCGAACAGTCAAAATTCGATACAGACGAGCATATCCTTGTCTGCCTATCCTCTTCGCCGTCCAATGCAAGGATCATACACACCGCCGCAAAGATGGCTAAGGCCCTTCATGCAAGATTTACCGCCATCTATGTGCAGACGGATACGGTCATAAATGATGAGGATCAGTCCCGACTTTCGCAGAACATACAGCTCGCGCAAAGGCTCGGCGCCGAGATCGTTAAGACGCACGGCGAGGATGTACCGCTGCAGATCTCGGAATATGTCAGGCTTTCCGATGTCACAAAAATCGTGATCGGGCAAAGCAGTGCCAGACGCAGAGGGCTGTTCGGAAGACCGACTCTCACCGAAAAGCTTATCTCCTCCGCCCCCAACGTTGACATTCATATTATTCCCGACGCACTGAACTACACAAAGCCGCACAGACGCCGTCTGTTCTTAGGTGCAGAGATACCGTCGCTGCGGGATATTGTCGTGACCGTTCTGGCGCTTGCCGTATGTACGGCGATCGGGTTTCTGTTCGGCCATCTCGGCTTTCCCGATACCAATATCGTTACGGTATACATCCTAGGTGTGCTGATGATCTCCGTTTTGACCAAAGGATACCTTTGCAGTATGGCAGGCTCACTTCTAAGTGTTGTATTGTTCGGATTTTTCCTTACCGAACCTAGGTTGTCCTTTCAGACCTATGCCGTAGGCTATCCCGTTACCTTTGCAGTCATGCTGGCGTCTTCCGTTCTCACCGGCACGCTTGCTTCGAAGCTGAAAGATCATGCAAGGCTTTCGGCTCGCTCCGCGTTCCGTGTGCAGGTGCTGTTCGACACTGACCGTCTGTTGCAAAAAGCAAAAAGCAACGATGATGTTTTAAGCGTGACCTGTATGCAGCTCTCTCGGCTGCTTGACCGAAGCATTGTTGCCTATACGAAAGGCGAAAACGGAATGTTGTCCGGGCGGCTGTATGCCGAAAAAAAGGATACACACGCTGAAAAGCTGCTAAGCGATGCAGAGCGGCAGACCGCAGAATGGGTGCTTCAAAACGATTGCCGTGCAGGAGCAGCGACAGCACAGTTTGGAAAATCCGAATGTCTTTATCTTGCGATCCGTGCAGGCGGCAGAGTATACGGTGTAATCGGGATACCGATGAAACCCGAAAGGCCCGATTCATTTGAGAGCAGCATCGTACTGTCGGTTGTGAACGAATGTGCGCTGGCAATGGATAATGCTCACAACGCCGCCGAAAAGGAACGGGCGGCAGATCTTGCAAAAAGCGAGCAGCTGCGCGCCGACCTTTTGCGGTCGATCTCACACGATCTGCGCACGCCGCTTTGCTCCGTTTCGGGTAATGCGGACACGCTTTTGCATAACGGAAACTGCCTGGACGAAGCAACCAAGCAGCAGATCTATAAAGATATTTATGACGATTCCGAATGGCTGATCGGCGTGGTGGAAAATCTGCTGTATGTTACACGGCTGAATGACGGACGCCTGAAGCTGGAGCTTACCGACCAGCTTGTAGACGAAGTGGTCAACGAAGCCGTTTCGCATTTGAAGAAAAAATCCGTCGGACACAAGGTGACGGTAAGGTGCGACGATTTGATCCTTGCGCGTATGGACGCACAGCTTATCGTGCAGGTCATTGTCAACCTTATTGATAATGCTTTGAAATATACCGAACAAGGCTCCGAGATCTGCGTAAGTGCCGAAAAACAGGGCGGGGATGCCGTGATCCGAGTCACCGATAACGGAAACGGAATTGCAGACGATATGAAACCGCATATTTTTGAGATGTTTTACACCGGAAAAAATACCGTCGCAGACAGCCGCAGAAGCTTCGGGATCGGGCTTACCCTGTGTAAATCTATCATAGAGCTGCACGGCGGAACGCTGACGCTTACGGATAACGTACCGCACGGCTGCATATTTACCTTTACTTTACCGCTCAGCGAGGTGACTCTGAATGAATAAACCCCTTGTTCTCGTTGTGGAGGATGACCGTCCCGTCCGCAATCTGATCGTAACAACATTAAAGGCGCACGATTACCGCTACCTGACCGCGGAGAACGGACACAGCGCTATTATAGAAGCGACCTCCCATAACCCGGATATCGTTCTGCTGGATCTGGGGCTGCCGGATATCGACGGCACACAGGTGATCGAAAGCATCCGCTCATGGTCAAATATGCCCATTATTGTGATCAGTGCGCGCAGCGAGGATAAAGACAAAATCACGGCGCTGGATGCCGGGGCGGACGACTATCTGACAAAGCCCTTTTCCATAGAGGAGCTTTTGGCACGCCTTCGGGTCACGCAAAGACGGCTGCTGCTGCTTCAGGCAAGTGGCGACGCCAACTCACCCGTTTTCCAAAACGGCAAGCTTAAAATTGATTATGCCGCCGGCTGCGCTTATCTAAATGGGGAGGAATTGCACCTGACCCCGATTGAATACAAGCTTTTGTGTCTGCTCTCTCATAATGTCGGAAAGGTGCTGACGCACACCTATATCACACAGCAGATTTGGGGCAGCAGCTGGGAAAACGATATTGCTTCTCTGCGGGTGTTTATGGCGACCCTGCGCAAAAAGCTGGAGCCGCAAAAGGACGGTCCGCAATACATTCAGACGCATATCGGCGTCGGTTACCGTATGCTGCGGGTAGACTGAGAAAAGCGAGAAAACAAGGATTTGAACCGATATGCAATAGAAAATCTTTTCGGAATTGAAGGGCTGAATATCGCTTGGTACGCTCGGCGTTGTTCTTCCGTCTTTCGTTATTATACTTTTAATTGCGGCGGTACTCAAAAATCTGATGAAATATGCCGGCGTCAACGCTTTTCTCTCCGGCGTTCGCCCCTGCGTTATCGCAATGATTCTCGCTACGGCAATCGGTATGTTGCTTTGGGGAGCATAAAACACAGCCTGTGCCAATTTGCCGTCCGAAACCGGGCGGCTTTGCTGTTTTTACGGAAATACACTGCTCACTTTTCCCTAATCATTTTCCTGTTAGCTATAAAAAAGCACAACGCCACAGAGTTTTAAATCTCTGTGGCGTTGTGCTGCTCTCAATCGGTCACTTTTTGAAAGCGTCCTTATGTGAGCCTGCCTTTTGTGCGGCTTTGAGCGGGGGTGCCGCAAGGATGGATTTGGAGTCAAAATAGTGTTACCCTATAGTAAAGATGATACAAAATGATAAATGTAAGTGTGGCTCACGGTCACATATAAATGGGAGGCGCGTAAAATGTGGATATTATTTGCAGTGGGTTCTTCGTCATTTGCGGGGATCACGGCGATACTTGCAAAATGCGGTATAAGAAAGACGGATTCTGATGTGGCGACGGCTATAAGGACAGTTGTGGTTCTGCTGTTTGCTTGGCTGATGGTTCTTGTCACAGGAGCCTGGACTGCAGACACACATATCAGCGGTAAGACACTTCTCTTTCTGATCCTCTCCGGCCTTGCAACCGGAGCATCCTGGCTGTGTTATTTCAGGGCGCTGCAGAAAGGGGATATCAACAAGGTCGTTCCCATAGACAAATCAAGCACCGTGCTCACGATTCTGCTTGCCCTCATATTCCTACATGAGGGGATCACCTGGGTTAAGGGTATCTCAATAGTTATGATAGGTGTGGGCACCATGCTTATGATCAACAAAAAGAAAACTGCAGATGATCAGGAGCTGTCAGGGAAAGATGTCGAACATATGTCAACAGACGGTGGCAGTGTGGCACAGAAACAGCGGGAAATGGGACTTTTGCATGGCAGCTGGCTGCTGTACGCGGTGCTCTCAGCTGTCTTTGCCAGTTTGACAGCGATACTCGGCAAGGTAGGGATATCGGATATCAACTCAAATCTGGGCACGGCGATCAGGACAACGGTGGTTCTTGTCATGGCTTGGCTTATGGTGTTTGTGTCAGGAAAACAGCATGAGATAAAGGGCATAGAGAAGAATGAGCTGCTGTTTATTGCGCTCTCTGGAATAGCCACGGGAGCATCCTGGCTGTGTTATTACAGGGCACTTCAGGACGGACCGGCAAGCGTGGTAGTACCGATAGACAAGCTGAGCATGCTCATCACCATTGCATTTTCAGGAATCGTGTTCCACGAAAAGCTGACCAAGAAAGCGGCTGTTGGCGTGGTATGCATCACTGCTGGAACTCTCTTAATTGCCATGAATTTCTGAATATTTTACGGTCTATTTAGAAAGTATTTATAGTTTCTTCCTGTGGATTTTATATCTATCGTTTACACTATATACAACGAAAAAGATATAGAGGATACATTTGTACATGAGAAGCTTATCAAGCTGTGCTTGATGGCAGAACAGGCAGGAGGCGTTAAATATGAGAACAGCAGACCACATGAATCTGAGCAGATATATTATGGATCACATGGATGCCGGCGCATCTAAGCTGCAGAAGGCGGCGTTCATATTTGGCAGCATAGAGCCGGATATCAATATGCTGACTTATTTCAGGGGCAGCATCCGTGGCGAGGAGAAACTTAGAGGACACAATTACGAAAATGTCATGAAGTATATGGAAAAACTCACAAAGAAACTTGAGAAAGGCGGAATGGGAACTGTCAGACAGAGCTTTCTTCTCGGAAAGCTTGTTCACTATGTGGCGGATTCATTCACATATCCGCACAACAGTATATTTCCTGGGAATCTTAGAGAACACTGCCAGTACGAGACAGAGCTGCATGACTATGTGAATCAGATGATATCATCAGATAATGTAAATTTAGATAGTATTGATGATGGAATAGATATAGTTGAATATCTTGAGGAAATTCATTACAGATATGTCAGTGAGGCTCTGGGATGCGAGAATGATTACAGACATATCACACATGCAATATCGGTGGTTACAGAGCGGTTCTGGCAGACAGAGAGTGTGTCAGTGCCATCCATGCGTGATGTTGCAATTGCATGTAAGGAACATATACCAGTTACGGCAAATGTAAGTATGGCAGCAGCTGGACAGACTGGAATGGAGTCCACAGGGGTGGCGTAGAAATAGCAGCCGTAAAAAATCTGATATGTCTAAATTGAGTGCGCGATAAAGATTTAGTTAAGAAACTTTGCAAAAACAACAAAATAGCTTGTGAAAAACAATTTAAAATTACCTCTTGCATTATTTTCTGAAGCCTGCTATTATAAATCACGACAAAGGCGTCAAATGAATCGAAAAGATTCGTTTGGCGCCTTTTTTGTTTCGACAATGGGGACGGAGGGGACAGGTACCTCCGTCCCCATGGGAGAATGAGATATCGCGTTCCCCAGATGAGTATAATTAAGGAGGAAGAAACTATGAATACGGGAGATACTGGTTTTATTATGATCTGTGCGGCTCTGGTGTTCTTCATGACACCCGGACTTGCATTCTTCTACGGAGGCCTCGTCAGGAGGAAAAATGTTGTAAATACCATCATGGCATGTACGGCCATCATGGGACTTTCAGTTGTCATGTGGGTGCTGTTCGGTTACTCACTCTCATTTGGCACTAATCACGGAGGTGTTATAGGAGATCTCAAGTGGTTTGCACTTAACGGGATAAAGATGGATGAGGCTGGTCCTTATGCGGACAATATACCTCATCTTGTATACGTTGCATTTCAGATGATGTTCGCCATGATCACACCGGCGCTTATCACCGGTTCACTGGTCGGACGTGTGAAGTTCAAGGCGTTGTTCTTCTTCATCATGCTCTGGTCGATCATCGTTTATTATCCGATGGCTCACATGGTATGGGGTCAGGGCGGTTTTCTCGGAGAGATCGGTTCAGTTGATTTCGCGGGAGGAAATGTAGTACATATAAGCTCAGGTGTGAGCGCCCTTGTATTCTCTATCATCCTTGGAAGAAGAAAGGGATATGAGAACACAGCATACAGAGTTCACAACATTCCATTTGTCGCACTCGGTGCATTCATTCTTTGGTTTGGATGGTTCGGTTTCAATGCCGGAAGTGCCCTCGGCGCAAATGGTCTTGCAGCACATGCATTCATGACAACGGCAATTGCCAGTGCCAGCGCAATGCTCTCATGGATGATAATAGATGTGATAAAGGATGGAAAACCTACCCTGGTCGGTGCATCGACAGGTCTTGTTGTCGGTCTTGTGGCTATAACACCTGGTGCAGGATTCGTACCGATCTGGTCATCATTCATCATCGGTGCGCTTGTCAGCCCAATCTGCTGCTTTACAATATCATTCCTTAAGGGTAAGCTGAAGATAGACGATGCACTTGATGCATTTGGATGTCATGGTATCGGTGGTATCTGGGGAGGTATCGCAACAGGTTTATTTGCAAAGAGCTCCATCAACAGTGTAGCTCGTTGGGATGGTCTGGTATTCGGAGATGTACATTTGTTCCTGATGCAGCTTGTTGGCATTGTGGTTACGATCGTAGTTGCCGTAGTCGGAACACTTATCTGTCTTGGAATTGTGAGACTTTTCACACCGCTCCGTGTAACAGACAGAGAAGAAAAGGTAGGTCTGGATATCTCAGAGCACGGCGAGAGTGCATATCCAACATTCAATGGACTTGATTCGTAGGACAGCAATGATATAGGAAGGAGAGATCTATTATGATGATAAAGGTTGAGGCTATCGTGCGCGAGGAGGTCTTTGAGGACGTCAAGGAAGCGTTGAATGCCATAGATGTAAATGGAATCACAGTGTCTCAGGTTATGGGATGCGGAGCACAGAGAGGATATAAGAAGCTTGTCCGTGGTACGGAGGTAGATGTGGTGATGCAGCCGAAGATCAAGTTTGAGATAGTTGTGTCATCTGAGGAATGGGAGAAGAAGACCATCGAGGCTATCCAGAAGGCGGCATATACAGGCGAGGTTGGAGACGGCAAGATATTCAGCTACGAGATCCGCACTGCAACTAAGATCCGTACAAAGGAGAGCGGCTATGATGCTCTGAATTAAAAGTTTATAATTTCTTTACCAAATACTAGCCGGGAATCCTTTGACAATCAAAGGGTTCCCGTGTTATTATGTCGGAAATATCAGGGAGTAGTTCGCATCGGTTATAAGATGTTGTGCGATCTCGTCATCACGTTTTCTGGCTGGGACATACCTGTGCAGGGAACCGGGACGCACGCTTTCGGAGTATATATAGTAGTGTATATAGAACTTGAAAGGAACGAGACTTTTATTGTGTGTTTATCATGCAATGAAGGTCTCGTTCCTTTGTTGTATGTAAGAAAAAGATATAGCTGAATACACAACAGACTTTTCTTTGCGTGATAAGCATATAAGATCAGATGGCATTATGTTTGATGCATAGATAATATTGCTGATCTGGGAAATAGAAAAATGGACCCCGGGCATGTGCCTGGTATCCGAAAATAAGAAGAAAAGGAGTCTGGTGTGTATGACAGAGAAAAATTTTTGGAATTGTTCCGGTGATGAATTACTAAAAGAATTCAAGACAGACAGCCGCGGACTGTCGACGGAGCGGGCAGAGGAGATCCGCAATGAGAAGGGAGAAAATGTTCTCCAGGAAGGCAAGAGAAAGAGCACATTACAGGTGTTCCTCAGTCAGTTTTGTGACCTGCTGGTGATCATATTGATCATAGCAGCAGTCATTTCTATGTTTTCTGACAATATCGAGAGTACCATAGTAATCTTGGCGGTACTCGTCATGAACGCTGTGCTGGGAACAGTGCAGCATGTGAAAGCTGAGCGTTCGCTTGACAGTCTGAAACAGCTTTCATCCCCAAATGCAAAGGTTATGAGAGATGGTGTGAAGCAGGAGCTTCCGTCCCGCGAGATAGTTCCGGGTGATATCGTACTGCTTGAGGCGGGCGATATGATAGTTGCCGATGGAAGGATACTCAGGAACTTCTCACTCCAGGTAAATGAGAGCTCACTTACCGGAGAATCTACAAATGTGGAAAAGAATGATGCAATAATAGAAGGTTCCGTGCCACTTGCAGACAGGACAAATATGGTGTATTCAGGAAGTCTTGTTACATATGGACGAGCAGAGGTGCTTGTGACTGGAACAGGAATGGATACGGAGCTAGGTAAGATAGCAGGACTGATGAACGCTGCAAAGGAGAGAAAGACTCCGCTTCAGGAGAGCCTTGACAAGTTCAGTGCAAGACTTGCGGCATTTATCATGATTGTGTGCGCGCTGGTATTTGTCCTCTGCATCTACAGGAAGATGGCGGTGCTTGATTCTATGATGTTCGCAGTTGCCCTTGCGGTTGCAGCTATACCTGAGGCTCTAGGTTCGATAGTTACCATCGTGCAGGCATTTGGCACCCAGAAGATGGCGAAGGAGAATGCGATCATCAAGAACCTCAAGGCGGTTGAAAGCCTTGGATGCGTGTCAGTCATCTGCTCAGACAAGACCGGAACACTTACACAGAACAAGATGACCGTGCAGGAGATATATCTGGATGGAAAACTTTACAAGCCGGAGGAGCTTGATTCCCATAACCAGCTCCACAGGTATCTGCTATATGATGCGGTTCTCACCAATGATTCCAGCATAGTGGATGGTAAAGGAATAGGAGATCCGACGGAATATGCATTGCTTGAGATGTTCCGTCAGGTCCACATGATGCCAGGCATGGAGACGGAGGGTACAGGTATCTCTGTTCCTGCGGAGACTGTAAAATGGAGTCTGAAGGAGGATGTACTCAGGGACTGCATGGACAGAATGGAGGAGGTTCCGTTCGACTCGGACAGAAAGCTTATGAGTACAAAGTATCTGCTTCATGGGGTTCCGACCATACTCACCAAGGGTGCTGTGGATGTGCTGCTTGACAGATGCGTGAGCGTGAGATACAGCGATGGCGTAAAGCCTATGACAGATGAAGAAAAAGCGAAGATCAAGGCTCAGAACAAGGCATTCTCAGAAAATGGCCTCCGTGTACTGTCATTTGCATATAAGGAAAGTGATGAGGTACTGGGAGTTGATACTGAGTATGGATTTACATTCCTTGGACTTGTGTCCATGGTGGATCCGCCACGCCCGGAGTCTATGGCAGCGGTTGCCGATGCAAGGCGTGCGGGTATAAAGCCGGTCATGATAACTGGAGACCACAAGATCACAGCGGTTGCCATAGCGAAGCAGATCGGAATATACGAGGATGGGGACATGGCACTCACGGGAGAGGAGCTTGACGCTCTGTCTGATGAGGAGCTTGCGCGTGACATAACAAAGATATCTGTATATGCCAGGGTGTCACCGGAGAATAAGATAAGGATAGTTGATGCATGGCAGAAGAACGGCAATATAGTAGCCATGACAGGTGATGGTGTCAATGATGCCCCTGCACTCAAGAAAGCAGACATAGGTGTTGCCATGGGAATAACCGGCACGGAGGTGTCCAAGGACGCGGCGGCCATGATCCTCTCAGATGACAACTTTGCAACCATCATCAAGGCTGTGTCAAATGGACGAAATGTATACAGGAACATAAAGAATGCGATACTGTTCCTGCTGTCAGGAAACACAGCTGGAATACTGGCGGTGCTCTACACCTCGATAGCGGCCCTGCCTGTTCCGTTTGCACCTGTACATCTGTTGTTCATCAACCTGCTCACAGATTCTCTTCCTGCGCTCGCGATAGGAATGGAGCCGGCTGACCCATCGCTGCTCTCAGAAAAACCGAGGGATCCTAAGAAGGGAATCCTGACATCTGACTTTATGGCAAAGATGCTCTCGGAAGGCCTTCTCATCGCTGTAGCGACCATGACAGCATTCCATCTTGGACTGCCGGTGAGCTCGGCAAAAGCCACTACCATGGCATTTGCAACACTGACACTCGCCAGACTGTTCCATGGTTTTAACTGCAGAAGTGAGGAGTCGATGTTTAAGCTTGGATTTAGATCAAATAAATACAGCGTATATGCATTCTTAGCCGGTGTGGCATTTCTGGCTGCGGTCCTGTTCATACCGGGACTTCACAGTCTGTTCAGCGTCGTAAGTCTTGGAGCGGCTGATGTGCTGAAGATAGCGGGACTTGCATTTGCACCGACTGCGATAATACAGATCATTAAGGCCATACAGGACAAGAGGAGATAGACATGCTGGAGAATATTACATTTTCATATTTTGCAGAGCAGGTTGTGAGTCATCCGGCGCTTTTGATCGCCGTCCTGCTGACACTTGGAGTAATTCTGGTAAATGGATGGACGGATGCGCCAAATGCCATAGCGACGTGTGTATCCACCAGATGCATAGATGTGGATAAGGCGATAATTATGGCGGCTGCCTGCAATTTCCTTGGGGTGCTTATCATGTCGCTTGTCAATTCAAAGGTAGCCATGACTATCAAGAACATGGTGAATTTTGGAGGTGACACAGACTCGGCGATGATCGCTCTGTGTGCGGCAATGACGGCGATCGTAATATGGGCAATCGGTGCATGGGCATTCGGCATACCGACAAGTGAGAGCCATGCGCTGATAGCCGGACTTACGGGCGCAGCCATAGCACTTCAGGGAGGACTGGACGGTGTAAATCCTTCAGAGTGGATAAAAGTAATATATGGTCTTGTGCTGTCAACCGTTCTCGGATTCGCAGTCGGATTTGTGGTGTGCAAGCTACTCACGGTTATCTGTTACCGCTTTGACAGAAGAAAGACAAATGCTTTCTTCTCAAAAGCACAGGTGGCCGGCTCGGCGGCGGTGGCATTCATGCACGGAGCCCAGGATGGCCAGAAGTTCCTGGGAGTTCTCCTGCTTGGGCTGTTTCTCGTAAACGGACAGAGCAGTGCAGAAAATGTAACGATACCAATATGGATGATGATACTTTGTTCGGTTGTCATGGGACTTGGAACATCAATTGGAGGAAAGAAGATTATCAAGTCTGTTGGAATGGATATGGTAAAGCTTGAGAAATATCAGGGATTTGCGGCTGATCTGTCGGCGGCACTCTGTATCCTGCTCTCGACGGTATGCGGAATCCCGGTCAGCACCACCCATGTGAAGACGACAGCCATCATGGGCGTGGGTGCTGAGAAGAGGGCATCTGCGATCAACCTCAAGGTGGTGCGTGATATGGTGCTCGCCTGGGTGCTCACATTCCCCGGCTGCGGTGTCATAGGATATGGCATGGCAAAGCTGCTGATTGTGTGGCTGGGGTAGTTTGTAGATGGTTGAAAATGCAGGCTGAGAAGTGCAAGTGATATTTTGACATACCAATCAGGGGTCGTTCCCACTTAACTTAGTCTGCAGCGGTACTAAGGTGCCGCTTGAGGCGCCACCTAAGGACCGGCGGCTGCGTATTCCCCTGATTTGGTAATGCAAAAATCACTTACACGATTGCAGCGTATGAGTTTTTCAACCACCTACAAACATAGAGTTTTGATTATAAGGAGAAAAACTATGAAGAAGAAAAAGGACGAGTTTTATTTTAAGAATCTGAATACATGCGTGGAGATCTCGTATCAGGCTGCGGAGTTTCTGAAGAACGTAGTCGTGGATTTTTCGGTGGACACCATCAAGGAAGACCTTGATCGTATGCATGAGCTTGAGCAGAAGGCCGATGGCAAGAAACATAAGATGATGACTGTGCTCAGTCAGGCATTCATAACACCGATAGAGCGGGAGGATCTGGTTGCCTTGTCTAACTATCTGGATGATATTACCGATGCTGTTGAGGATGTGTTCCTGCAGATTTATATGTGCAATGTGGATACCATCAGAGAGGATGTACCCCAGATGGTAGAACTGCTCCTTGAGTGTATCAAGGCGCTGCAGGATGTGATCGGGGAGTTGAAGAGATTCAAGAACTCAAAGACCATTGAGCAGAGCATAATCAGGGTAAATGACCTTGAGGAGCAAGGAGACAGACTGTATGTGGAGAACATGCACAGACTGTACGGTGAGAGTGACTTTAGGACTGTGGTCGTGTGGAAAAATATATATGCCTGCATAGAGAACTGTATGGATGTGTGTGAGCATGCGGCGGATATTGTGAACACAGTGATCATGAAAAATTCATAGGATGAGATTCCTGGAAAAATAATAGTCAATAGAAATATTTACGAAATATTTTTAGATTGAATTAAAAAAATTGTTATATTTATCAAAATTTAGAAAATGCAGAATATTCTATTGAATAAAATCAAAGTGAGAATATAATAATCAAAGGGTTAAAGGGTGGTTTGAATATACAGAGTAACTATATCTGTGTATCGAACCTCCTTTTTTATGAAAAAGGCCCGATATGTGGAGGCTGTATACAGGCATGTATACCAAGGTTGTGAATCGTTGCTCCATATGTGCATGATAAATATATATAGAAGGAAGACATAAAAGATGAAATATTTGAAGCAGTTTTTTATAATCCTCGCCATCTCATTTATCGGAGAGATACTTAAGTATATAGTTCCACTACCGATTCCGGCGAGTATATATGGTATGGTGATCATGTTCATCTGCCTGCAGACGAAGATTATCAAGCTGGATGATGTGAAGAGTGTGGGCAAGTTTCTCATAGAGATCATGCCGGTCATGTTCATACCAGCCGGTGTGGGCCTTATGTCGTCGTGGGGAACGCTTAAGCCTGTGCTTGTGCCAGTCAGCGTCATAACGGTGGTCGTTATCATAACGGTCATGCTTGCTTCAGGCTGGGTATCACAGCTTATAATAAGGAGAGACAGGAAGAAGGAGACTGAAAATGAGTGATCTGTTTGAATCGTCCATATTTGCAGGGGTGACTATAAGCCTTCTGGCATATATGTTTGGAAGTGTACTTAAAAAGAAACTTAAGATAGCTATACTTAACCCACTGCTGGTGTCCATCATAGTGACTATAGTGGTGCTGGTTGTGGCTGATGTGGATTACGATGTGTACAATGAAGGCGCAAAGTATCTGAGCTGGTTCCTCACACCGGCTACAGTGTGTCTTGCGATCCCACTCTATGAGCAGTGGGAGCTTTTAAAGCACAATTATAAGGCTGTGCTCGGCGGTATAGTTGCCGGAGTAATAACGAGTCTGACTACAGTCCTTGTGTTGTGCAAGGTCATGGGGCTTTCCCATAAAGATTATGTGACACTTCTTCCGAAGTCCATAACCACAGCTATCGGAATGGGTGTTTCGGAGGAGCTTGGCGGATATGTGACCATCACGGTTGCAGTCATAGTTGTGACTGGAGTGATCGGCAATATAATCGGAGAGATCGTGTTCAAGATATTCCGTATCAAAGAACCTATATCAAAGGGACTTGCCCTGGGATCATCAGCCCATGCCATCGGAACTGCCAAGGCTATGGAGATCGGCGAGGTTGAAGGAGCCATGAGTAGTCTGTCGATTGCAGTTACAGGAATACTCACGGTCATACTCGCGTCGGTGTATGCACATTTTATGTAATGGATATAATTGGAGAGAGTTATACTTTTCGCATCTCTCTGAGCTTATATGCAGCCATGAGCTGGAATCTGACCTCCGCATCGGAGAGATCATAGTCCAGCTCTTCTTTTATTATCCGGAGCCTGTAATTTATTGTATTCCTGTGGCAGAACATTTTCTCAGAGATGTGCTGAACACTGCCGCTGCACTTAAGATATTCGTACAGAGTGTCCGTCAGAGCTGAGTGATGGGTTTTGTCGTACTCTATGACCCCACCGAGCTGCTCTGCGATAAATGAGTGTATGAGCTGGGCATCATTAACTTCCAGAAGAATACGCAGGAATCCAAGACTGTTGTAATCACAGTATATGTTGTCTGCAGCAAATTCCCTTGCGGAAATTGCACGGCGGTAACTTTGGGGAAGTTCTGTAAGGGACAAAACCGTGCTTCCGGAACCCATATGTATGCTGCGGTCCGGGAATCTTGCCACCAGAGCCTCTGCGATGTCATTGCATTTGTTTGCGATGGATCCGGAGGAAGGGCACCTCAGGATGACTATCGGACTGCCATCATATACAAATGCATGAAAGACAAGATCTGTATTGTTGCAGACCTTCTGCAGAACATATATGAACTCGTCCGTTGCTTCTGTATCGATGGACAGAACGTTGTAGCAGCCATTGTTGAATCCGGAGCCTTTTAGTGTGTCAGCCTGCTCGTCGGTCAGAGAATTTCCCATGAGGATATTCTGGAATGCTGCGGTCATGTTGCCGTCATCCCTGGAGTCTTCAAATATCCTGTTGTAGTAGTCGTGGGTTATATCAAATATCCTTGTGTCCCATGGCATGGTGAACAGCGGGAACGAATATCGGTGGCACAGTCTGACGATCTCATCGGTTATGTCCTCCTCAAATATATATCTGCCGGTATTCAGAATAAGTCCGCAGGTTCCCCTCTTTATGAGCTCTTTGATAAATGCCCTGAGCCAGTCCTCGCGTTCACCGGAGGTCACGCCGGTTGTGATGATGAGTTCCCCTCCGTTCAAGAATGTGGATGTGGATATATCCTCTGATATGTATACCCAGCTTACGATGTTCTCCATTCCCTTTCCGCCGGATATCAGGTTGAGGTTGTATTTTCGCTTGGTATCATAGTACAAATCTCTCAGAAAAATGGCCATGTCAGTGTTCCCTCCTGTATTACGCGCACATATATAGTCTTGCGAAAAGCACATTATATATTATTATCACTGTATATTAGGCCTGTGTCAATGCTGAAAATGTGCTGTGAGCACAAATACGTTCTAATATTTTGTGCCTGGGGAATATGGCATAACACCTCCGGTTGTGCGATTCTATATGCAGAGTAAAAAAGACAGCCGGTGTTTCAGAAAGGAAGCCTGCCCCTGGTGCACAGGCTGCTGGTTGAAAAAATAAAGGAGGACAAAATTATGCTTAGAACAGATTTACCAGAGATAATCACAGAGACACTGCCGGGACCAAAGGCAGCGGAGGTTATAAAGAGAAGAGAGAAGGCTGTGCCATCAGCCATCAGATGTGCGTATCCTGTCGTTATAGATAAAGGTGAAGGAGCTATGATACAGGATGTGGATGGCAACAAGTTCCTCGACTGGATAGGTGGTGTCGGTGTCCTGAATATCGGATTTTCACAGCCGGAGGTCGTTGAGGCTGTCAAGGCACAGGCTGACAAATATTTCCACGGCATGTTCAATGTGGTAACCCATGAGGGATATGTGGCACTCGCTGAGAAGCTTGCGTCCATCGCACCGGTAAAGGGCGATGAGAGGAAAGTTTTCTTTGCAAACAGTGGAGCTGAGGCTGATGAGAATGCTGTCAAGGTTGCAAAAAGCTTTACAAAGAGACCGAATATCATCGTATTTTCCGGAGCCTTCCACGGCAGAACGCACTACACGATGGCCATGACATCCAAGAAGGCTTATGCAAAGGGGATGGGTGAGCTTGCAAATGGCGTGTTCAGGGCACAGTTCCCATATTACTACAGGAATCCTGAGGGAATGCCACAGGAGGCAGCTCTTGCTTACTATATGAATTCGCTCACAGATGTATTTGAACAGTGCGCAGCGGCAGATACCATTGCGGCAGTTGTTGTTGAACCTCTTCAGGGCGAGGGTGGTTTCATACCTGCACCTATCGAGTGGGTAAAGGCTGTCAGAAAGCTCTGTGATGACCATGGAATCCTTCTTATTGCGGATGAGGTACAGAGCGGCTTCTGCAGAACAGGAAGAATATTTGCCAGTGTATATTGGCAGGAGGCAGGCGTACAGCCTGATATCATAGCAACAGCCAAGTCTATAGCAGCAGGTGTTCCGCTGTCAGCCATCATCGCAAGATCAGAGATCATGGAGGCTGTCGCTCCTGGAACAATAGGCGGTACATACTGTGGAAATCCACTTGCCTGTGCAGCAGCCCTCAAGACTATCGAGATCATGGAGAGAGATGATCTTGCAGGACGTTCATGTGAGATCGGTGAGAAGGTTGTGGCAAGATACAATGAGCTCAAGGCGAAGTATGAGTGTGTTGGCGATGTCAGAGGACTCGGTGGAATGGTAGGAATAGAGTTTGTCAAGAATAAGAAGACCAAGGAGCCTGCCCCTGAGCTCACATCTGCAGTCATCACCGAGTGCTGGAAGCGCGGCCTGTTGGTTGAGGGCGCAGGAACCTACAATAATGTCATAAGATTCCTTGCACCGCTTGTTATCACAGATGAGCAGCTTGCCGCCGGCCTTGATATCTTCGAAGCGGCAGTTGAGGCAGCGGCTAAGTAGACGCTTGAAAAATCAGAATATATACGACATAATATATCACAAGGAGGATCCGCGATAGCGGGAGATGCCTTGTGATAACGCGGGCGCCGCACGGAGTGCATAGGAATGCGCCCACTCAATAATATATCACAAGGAGGACCCGCGAAAGAGGGAGGATTGCTATGGATTATTTATCACATAATGTTGCTGTGAATCTGAATAGAATGAGAACCTCCAAAGGTATGAGCCTGGATGTGCTCTCTGAGCAGACGGGTGTCAGCAAGAGCATGCTGGCGCAGATTGAGAAGGGCACTGCTAATCCGTCTTTGGGTGTCATGGGCAAGATAGCCAGCGGCCTCAGAGTTGAGTTTCATGAACTTATTGATCCGCCACCCATGGAGGCCTGTCTTGTGAATCCAGAGGAGCTTGTTCCGATCAAGGAGGCAAAGGGACAGTATAAGGTGTGGACGTGTTTTCCGTATGAGGACAGCCATGAGGTGGAGATATATCGTATAGACATTGAGCCGGGAGGCACATATGTCAGCGGCTCCCATGGTGAGAAGACAAGAGAATACCTGTCTGTTACAGAGGGTGTTCTGACTGTTGAGGCAGGTGATACAAAACAGAAGGTCGGCAAGAACCAGATATACAGGTTTGAGACTGATAAGGTTCATGTGTACAGCAACGATGGGAATGAAAAGGTGAGCTGTATATGCGTATTCCTGGACTATCACTAACATAGAAGCATGAGTGGTATTAAGTGCAAAATATTGCACATAAAAGACAACTGCAAAGAATTATCTTTTGTTCTATATATTGTACAATATGTTCAATAAAATAACGTTGAAAATAAAACAATTATATAAACAAAGCCAGATAATAAGCCAATCTTAAGGAAATTAAGAAAAGGTGTTGACATGTATTATATTGAGTGGTATCTTAAGTGTGTCAAATATAAAGAACAAGAATTTAAGGCAAAGGAGCCTGGACGAATACTCGTCCATTGTCTCCTTTGCCTTTTTTGATGCTTGGGGACAAAAGCTATCCGGCACCATGATTCTTCTAAATTTTACAAATGTAGTGGAGGTAAGGATTATGAAATTAAGAGACACAGGATTAACATTTCAGGACATTAAGGACAAGGTAGACAAGTACATGATCGAGACATATGAGCGTTTCGATTTCCTCGCTGAGACAGCAAAGGATATGTACATATATGATGAGAACGGCAACGGATATCTTGATTTCTATGCCGGAATCGCAGTAAACAGCGCAGGTAACTGCAATGAGAAGGTTGTTGAGGCTGTCAAGGATCAGGTCGGTGACATCATGCACACATTCAACTATCCTTACACAATTCCACAGGCGCTGCTTGCTGAGAAGGTTTGTACGACTATTGGAATGGACAAGATATTCTTCCAGAACTCAGGAACAGAGGCCAATGAGGCTATGATCAAGATGGCCCGTAAGTATGGTATTGAGAAGTATGGTCCAAACCGTTACCATATCGTAACTGCAAAGCAGGGCTTCCACGGAAGAACATTCGGCGCCATGTCAGCAACAGGTCAGCCGGGAAATGGCTGCCAGGTGGGATTTGGTCCTATGACATACGGCTTCTCATATGCACCTTACAACGACCTTCAGGCATTCAAGGATGCATGTACAGAGAACACGATAGCGATCATGGTTGAGCCTGTACAGGGCGAGGGCGGTGTACATCCCGCAACAATGGAATTTATGAAGGGGCTCAGAGAGTTCTGTGATGAGAATGAAATGCTTCTCCTTATAGATGAGGTTCAGACAGGCTGGTGCAGAACAGGAAATATCATGTCATACATGAATTACGGAATCAAGCCGGATATCGTATCTATGGCAAAGGCTCTCGGCGGCGGAATGCCGATTGGAGCTATATGTGCAACCGCTGAGGTTGCAAAGGCATTTACACCTGGTTCACATGGAACAACATTTGGTGGACATCCTGTATCATGTGCAGCAGCACTTGCAGAGGTAAATGAGCTGCTTGACAGAGATCTTGCAGGAAATGCAAAGAAGATGGGAGATTACTTCGCAGCAAAGCTTGAGAAGATCCCACATGTAAAGGAAGTAAGACATCAGGGCCTCCTGGTTGGTGTTGAGTTTGATGATACGATCGGCGGCGTGGATGTAAAACATGGATGTCTTGACAGAAAGCTTCTGATCACAGCCATCGGAGCTCATATAATCCGTATGATCCCACCACTTATCGTGAACGAAGAGCAGTGTGATAAGGCTGTTGAGATCATCACAGATGCAGTGGCAGAATTAAGTAAATAGGGGAAGCGCGAAGCCCCTGGAAGGAGCGATGTAGATGAAACATTTTGTTGTGACCGTTGGATGTGAATACGGCAGCGGTGGAATAGAGATTGGCAAGATGGTAGCGAAATCTCTGGGAGTTGAGTATTACGACAGAGATCTGATAGATAAGGTCGTTGAGGAGATTGGCGTTGACAGAGATCTTGTCAAGAAGGCGGATCAGGGCGAGACAGTCAAGTATGAATTTGATACAAGCTTTGGACCGCGATATGCAAACCTTACAAACAGGGTTATTTATAAGCAGTTTGAGGTTATCAATAAATTTGCAGAGAAATCTTCCTGTATCATCATAGGACGGTGCAGCAATTATATACTCAAGGACAGAGATGACTGTCTGAATGTATTCATATATGCACCTACAGAAAAGAGGATACAGTATGTCATGGAGAAGAAGGGGCTTGATCATGACAAGGCGGCTGAGCTTGTCAAGTACAACGATGGAATGCTCAGTTCCAGATATAACTACATGACAGGTGGAGATATGAGAGACTGCAGCATGCGAGACATGATGATAGACTCCAGTGTACTTGGCCTTGAGAAAACTGCAAAGTACATACTTCAGATGATAGATCTGAGATTTGAGGATTAAGCATAAAAGAAATTGTGAATTAAGAGATATATGCAATTCCAACTACATCGCGAATATAGAAAATGACAATGGCGTCAGATGAACACGGAAAGTGTGATTCCTGACGCCATTTTTTTAACATTTTAACAAACTGTGGATGGTGTGCTTGGATGTATTAGAAAGGATGATATTATGGCAGGAAAAAAATCAGAATTTGATAAAGTATTTTCTGCCTGGGACATACTGGTGATAGCCTTTGGAGCCATGATCGGCTGGGGCTGGGTAGTATCCTCAGGCGACTGGATCACGCGAGGTGGCGTAATAGGAGCGGCCATCGGATTTGCACTTGGCGGTGTGATGGTATTCTTCGTTGGACTCACATATGCAGAGCTTACAGCAGCCATGCCTCAGTGCGGCGGCGAGCATGTGTTCAGCTATAAGGCTATGGGACCGATAGGTTCTTACATATGTACATGGGCTATCGTACTTGGATATGTCAGTGTTGTATGTTTCGAGGCGTGTGCACTTCCAACCATCATCACTTATATATATCCAAAGTTCCTTCAGGGATATCTGTACACGGTGGCAGGATTTGATATCTACGCATCATGGCTTGCGGTTGCAATAATAGTTGCGATATTTATAACATATATCAATATAAAGGGCGCGAAGACAGCAGCACTTCTGCAGACCATACTTACAGTTGTGATCGGTGGTGTTGGTATTCTTCTCATAGTTGCATCAGTTGTGACAGGAGATGCTTCAAACCTTGACGGACAGATGTTCAACGGAGACTCCACAGGGGAGATATTTAAGACTATCCTCAGAGTTGCTGTTACCACGCCATTCTTCTTCATTGGATTCGACGTAATCCCACAGGCTGCAGAGGAGATCAATGTACCTCTCAAGAAGATCGGTAAGATCATGATACTCTCAATTGTTCTTGCGGTTCTTTTCTATGCACTTATCATAATAGGTGTAGGTTATGTCATGAATTCATCTGAGGTAGCTGCATCCATGGATGGATCAGGTCTTGTTACAGCGGATGCCATGGCAAAGGCGTTCAACAGCAGTATTATGTCGAAGGTTCTTATTGTAGGAGGCATGTGCGGTATCGTTACTAGCTGGAACTCATTCCTCATCGGAGGAAGCCGTGCAATGTACTCCATGGCAGAGTCATACATGATCCCGAAGACATTTGCAAAACTCCACAAGAAACACAAGACACCTGTAAATGCACTTTACCTCATCGGTTTCCTCTCAGTTCTTGCACCTCTTGCAGGCCGTAAGATGCTGGTATGGATAGTTGACGCAGGTAACTTTGGATGCTGTCTTGCATATTGCATGGTATCCCTTTCATTCCTGATACTCAGGAAGAAGGCGCCGGATATGAAGAGACCATATAAGGTTAAGCATTATAAGATCGTTGGTGCGCTGGCAGTTCTTATGTCTGGTTTTATGGTTGTGATGTACATAGTTCCAAATTCAGGAAGTGCACTCGTATGGCAGGAATGGGCTATGGCGGGTGGCTGGTCACTTCTTGGTGTGGTATTCTTCATAATATGTAAGCTTAAATATAAAGAAAAATTCGCTTCACATGTCGATGTCCTCATTGATGATGAGATCGTAGATGAGGAAGAGAACAGAGAGGAAGAGGTCAAGGCTGCTATCGAGCTTGTTATGGCTGAGGAGGATGAGACAAAATTTGTTCAGCCTATTGCCTTCAACTACAATCTTCCTGTAAATATTGCATTTGGTACCGGAGAGGTTGCCCAGACCGGTGAACTCACTAAGCCATATGGTAAGAAAGCACTTATTGTCACAGGCCGCAGCAGTGCAAAGAAGTCAGGCTTGTATGACAAGGTAAATGACAGTCTGAAAGCAGCAGGTCTTGAGACTGCACTGTTTGATAAGGTTGCACAGAATCCGCTCACTACAACAGCTATGGAAGGTGCAGAATTTGCCAAGGCAAATGGCTGTGATGTGGTCGTTGCCATAGGTGGTGGAAGCATCATGGATTGTGCAAAGGCTATAGCGTTTCTGGCACTCAATGATGGAGATATCAACGATTACATATTCGGCAGAAAGACTGGTGATACAGCACTTCCGCTAGTGCTTATTCCTACAACCTGCGGAACAGGTTCAGAGGGAAATGGATTTGCTGTTCTCACCAATCCGGAAAATGGCGACAAGAAGTCGCTCAGATGCAATGCCATCGTGGCAAAGGTATCCATCGTGGATCCGGACTGCATGAAGACCATGCCAAAGCATGTGCTTGCAGCGGTTGGATTCGATGCACTGTGCCACTGCATGGAGGCATACACATCAAAGATCTCGCAGCCATTTACAGATGCGCTTGCACTGTATGCGATTGATCTTATCGCCCACAATCTTGTGGATGTATATAAGGGCAGAGGAACCCAGGAGAGCTGGGAGAAGATAACACTGGCCAGCACCATAGGCGGTATGGTCATCAACACAGCCGGAGTCACACTGGCTCACGGAATGGAACATCCGGCCAGCGGACTTAAGGATATAGTTCACGGCAAGGGACTTGCAGCTCTGACGCCTGTTATCATCGAGGCATCCTACAAGGGAGATCATTTCAAGTTTGCGAAGATCGCCAGAATATTTGGTGGTATCACAGCGGATGATCTGGCACCGAAGATCAGAACTCTTCTGAAGAATCTTGATCTGGATGTCAAGCTTTCAGATCTCGGAATCGAGGAGAAGGATATTCCTTGGATGGCTGAGAACTGCATGAAGGTATCAGCAGCCAGCATAGCAAACAACCCTGTGGTATTTACACAGGAGGAGATCGCTGAGATATACAAGAAGGCGATGTAGAATTAAAGTTTCATATTAAAAAAGAGATCTGCTATTCAGCTTTAATCAGATGAAAGACAGATCTCTTTTTTATGCAGAATAGGTTAGTGTAAATGATAATATTTTGTATACATTTGCCAAAATAAGTTGTATAATCTGTATATGGTTAAACGTTACGTTATCTATTAAGAGAGGAGAGACAGATATGAGAAAAACATCTACAAGAATGCTGGCACTTGCGTTGTCAGCAGTTATGGCAATTGGAAGCTTCACCGGATTTGGCGGTGAGGTAAAGGCGTATGCGGCAGAGGATGCCCAGGCGGTGGTTGCTGCAGACGTGGCAATACCGGGGGACGCATCACCGACAGATCCTCAGATAGACGCCAGCAATTTTAGCGTCAGTCTGAGTACATCGTCGTATGTGTATGATGGCGCAGCAAAGAAGCCGACAGTGAAGATCATCGGAACTGTCAAAGGCAAGCGTGTTACTTTGAAGAACGGAACAGATTATGCATGTACGTATGCGAACAACACTTATCCGGGAACGGCAACAGTGAAGATTACGTACAAGGACAAGTACAAGGGAACAAATAAGGTGAACTTCAAGATCTCAAAAGCCAAGATCAGCAAGATAGTGTCGACACAGACTGCTAACAGTATTACCCTAAAGTGGAGCGCGATAAAGGGTACCACACAGTACAAGCTGTTCAGATATGACAATAATAAATGGGTTGAGGTATATAAAGACACCGGGAACAAGGCTGCTGTTAAGAAGCTTAAAGCGAATTCAGCATATAAATTTATGGTAAAGGCATATCTGACAAAAGGTAAAACCAGTGTAGAAATTGGACAGACGTCGACATTTGCCAGATATACGAATCCTGCAAAGCCGGTAGGTGGAGTTGGAGGAGTATCCTATCTGAGAAAGAACAAGAAAGAGATAACGTCAAGTACTGCGAACAGTGTGGATATAGGATTTAATTCAGTAGCTGGAGCAGATGGCTATATAATATACAGATATGATCCGACTGGTAAAAAATGGGTTGAACACAAAAATGCAATATCAACTGGTGGAAGTGGATATGCAAAGAATAAGACGTATTACACAGTAGGTGGACTGAAGGCGGCAACGGGTTATATGTTTAAGGTTGCTGCTTATAAATGGCGCAGAGTAGATGGTAAATCAACAAAATATGTCGGTGAGAAGTCTGAGGTTATAAAGAGTGCAACTATTCCTGGCAGAAAATATGGATATGATGAATGTTATATCCAGCAGCAATCGAGAAGCGGACGCCTGACATCCAAAAAATTCTACAGGGTTGAGTTTTCAAATATTGCAAAGAATACAGGATATTTTATAAATATCAATAAATTCTCAAACGGCAAGCAGAAGACAGTGAAAATAATAAAGACAAATAAAAAGCTAAATGACATTTCGGTACCAAATAACACGCCGAGAACATCTTACAGTATAACAGTTGATCCGTATATAGTTTATGGTGGCGTTACCTATGTAAATATCTGGTATACTGAAAAAGATTATGGAAAGTCCCGGAAGGGCAATATGAGAACTCGGTTGTCAAAGCTTGCGGGAGTTTCGCAGACATCTTCCAATCCTTGGTATACATATACGATATCCAAAGATAAAAATGGCAAAATAACCGGATATAATATAAACATTCAGAAGATGAAAAAGATATCCGCGAATTCTTACAGAACTGTCGTTTCTATAGTAAAGAATTACAATAAAAAAATGAAATATATTGGAATGACAAAAAATGTTTATAACACACATACTACATACTATTACAATGCAAAAAATAAGCTTGTTAAATATGTGAAGGATGTATATGTACCTAATACAAATACTATCATGGGTTATGATGAGTATGACGGAAACGGAAAACTTGTAAGGTCGGTAAGATGGTAATATGAAGTGGTAAAGCAGGATGCATTTACTAAAAAACAGACAGGGAAAAGGATGAAAGGCATGCAGAGAAAGAACCGTGAACTCAGACAGACATCGGAGACATTCGTTTTAAGTGCTATACTTGCGCTTTCCGGTGGATTTCAGGATGCGTATACATACAATGCCAGAGATGAAGTATTCTCAAATGCCCAGACCGGAAATGTGGTTCTTATGAGCCAGCATCTTATGATGGGAGATCTGAGGATTGCACTGAGATACCTTTTTCCAATAATAGCATTTGCGCTTGGAGTTCTGGTGGCGGAGCGGATAAGCCACAGATACAAGAATGCATCCCGTATCCATTGGAGGCAGATAGTTGTTCTGGTGGAGATCGTGATATTGTTTGCGGTTGGGTTCATACCGGAGAGATTCAATCTGCTTGCCACTATGCTTGTGTCATTTGCCTGCTCCATGCAGGTTCAGACCTTCAGAAAGGTAAATGGCTACGGATATGCCAGCACGATGTGCATAGGAAATCTCCGAAGCGGAACGGAAAGTTTATCGGTATATCTCAGAGATAAAGAGCCGGGGGCGCTCAGAAAGGCTATGCACTACTATGGAATAATTATCATATTCGCAATCGGTGCCGGGGCAGGTGGCGTGTGTACACTCCACCTTGGACTCAGGTCGATATGGATATCAAGTGTACTGCTTATTGTGGCGCATCTTATGATGTATAAGGAGAAGAGGTAACACGACGCTTTTATATAAAGAGTAGATTGGCGTTCAAAAGACCACAAAATTATCTATAAAAATCCAAAAATCGGCAGAAAGATACATTTTTCAAATGTCTTGTATCTTTCTGCCGATTTTATGTAAAAAGATGAAAATTTTATGCGCTTAATATTTGAGAACCCACTAGCTTGCTACATTCTTCCCTCATACACAGCTTCGTTTGTGAGCTCGATTCCAAGCTTCTTGAATGTGTTCATATCAACCGCTGACAGTATGGCAGATGTGTGAAGCTGGCATCCTGAAAGCTTTGGCAGCTGCTGCAGTGCAAGCTTTGCATTCGGATCTGATACTGCACACATTGAAAGGGCTATGAGAACCTCGTCGGTATGGAGTCTTGGATTCCTGCTTCCAAGGTACTGGGTCTTGAGCTTCTGTATAGGCTCGATAAATGTCCTTGAGATCAGGTGTGTCTTCTTGTCTATGCCGCCAAGGATCTTGATGGCATTCAGGAGGACAGCTGATGAAGGTCCGAGAAGGTCCGAGGTAGAACCTGTAACTATGGTTCCGTCTGGCAGTTCAAGCGCTGCAGCGGCAGAACCGGTCTCCTCGGCAAGTTTGTTGGCTACAGGGACAACAGCGCGGTCATCCACAGTTATTTTTGCCTGCTTCATGATGAGTTCCTGCTTGTAGACCTCATCCTTTGTTGCCTCGTCTCTGACAAATCTGTTCAGTGACTGATAATATCTTCTGATGATCTCCTGCTTTGAAGCCTCTTGACATGCCTCGTCGTCAACGATGCAGTTTCCCGCCATGTTGACGCCCATATCTGTAGGGGACTTGTATGGGCAGTGTCCGTAGATTCCCTCGAACATAGCCGCAAGAACAGGATAGATCTCTATATCACGGTTGTAGTTGACGGTAGTCTCGCCGTATGCCTCCAGATGGAACGGATCGATCATGTTCACGTCGTTGAGGTCGGCTGTTGCTGCCTCGTAAGCAAGGTTGACAGGGTGCTTGAGAGGTATATTCCAGATTGGGAATGTCTCAAATTTCGCATAGCCCGCCTTCACACCACGTTTGTTTTCGTGGTAGAGCTGGGAGAGACATGTAGCCATCTTGCCACTTCCAGGTCCCGGTGCTGTAACGATGACGAGAGGTCTTGTGGTCTCAACATAATCGTTCTTTCCGTAGCCTTCGTCACTGACTATCTTCTCTATGTTGTTTGGGTATCCATCGATTGAATAGTGGTGGTAAACCTTGATTCCTATTGCTTCAAGCTTCTTCTGGAATACATCTGCGGAAGACTGGCCGGCGTATCTTGTGATGACTACGCTGCTGACGTATAATCCCTTTTCTTTGTATACGCCGATCAGTCTGATAACATCCTGATCGTAAGTGATGCCGAGGTCGTGTCTGATCTTGTTGCGCTCTATGTCGGCAGCGTTGATGGAAATGATCATCTCAGCCTGATCTGCAAGCTGGAGAAGCATCTGCAGCTTACTGTCCGGTGCGAATCCCGGAAGGACCCTGGATGCGTGGTAGTCATCGAACAGCTTTCCACCAAATTCCAGATACAGCTTGTCCCCGAACTGTCCGATTCTCTCTCTGATATGCTCAGACTGCATGGACAGATATTTGTCATTGTCAAAGCCAATTTTTCTCATTTTGTTAATCTCCTTAAACTATAATTGAGCGGGCACATGAATTGCCTGCGTATCTCTTTATGAAAAATTGCTCTGCCCCAAAAACTAAGTGATAGAATGAACTTGCTCTGGCTGGGACGGAAACATTTTTACAAAATAATGTAATAAGAAATAATACTTAAAATTATAAAGCATTCTATAAGAGAATACCACACAGATGGGAGAAAAAACAGAGGGAAGTTAGGCAAAATTGCAAATGTAATAATGTAGTAAAATTTTTCTGTATTGTTATGTTTTGTATTGAAAATAATGGGCAGATTGGGTAGAGTAAGGATGTAAGGGTAACACTTACAAAAGGTAGAACGTAGAAGGATCGTTGCCTGAAAGAACGCGACGTTTTTAGAAAAACAAGCCGGCCTTGATCAATCGTATTGACCGTATTGGAATTGAAGAAGAACAGATAAAATTGCAGTGATAGGAGGTACAAATATGAGTGCAGATTACATCACAATGACCATACCAAAACAGAAGAGGATAGCTCTTATCGCCCATGATGCGAAGAAGGAAGAACTCATCAAGTGGTGCGAGGATAATAGGGACATATTGAGCCAGCATGAGCTGTGCGGAACGGGAACAACGGCCCGCATGATAACAGATAGAACCAATCTTCAGGTGAAGGGTTACAACAGCGGTCCGCTTGGAGGAGACCAGCAGATCGGCGCGAAGATTGTCGAGGGAAGGATAGATTTCGTAGTTTTCTTCTCGGATCCGCTCACAGCAGCACCACACGACCCGGATGTGAAGGCCCTGCTCCGAATCGCCCAGGTGTACGACATACCGATGGCGAACAACAAAGCCACAGCGGACTTTATGATCCAGTCGAAGCTGATGGATGAGACGTATGATCATCAGGTTATAAATTTCCAGAAGAATATCGACAACAGGGCGAATACGCTGGGAAAATAATTGTATAGTGATAATGAAGTCTAAGGATCCACAGGATATCTGGCAAATGTCAGCCGACCTGTGGATTTTTTCTATTTTAGGCCGAGATAGTGGAGGGGCCTGGTTCCATTGGCGGCCTTATCTGTTAAAATGCACAAAATGTATTGTATATTTTTACATTAATTCATTGTAAGCAATATGTCCAGAGCAAAAGTTATAAAGATGGCAGGCAGCAAGGGCGTTGCGAAGAATATCACAGGTCTCACAAAGGGCAAGAGATACTATGTGAGCGTTAGAAGCTACAAGACTGTAGGTAAGAAAACTTACTATTCCGCATGGAGTACTCCAAAGAGTGTTGCGGTCAGCAAATAGTGAAACAGTTAAATATCATAGTTTAGCGGAATATCTCTCCGGATCATAGAATAAAAACTGTGATCCGGGGAATTTTTATGCGATAAAGAATACTTTTCAAGACCGTATCCGCAAGAGGTATTTGTGGTTGCTATACCGGATGATTTGCATTACACCCGGTTTGTATATATAATGGGTGGAGGAACAGGGAGGTAAGTATATTGAGAGCAGCCAAATGGTTAATGCGGGCGATAATAGCGCTTGCTGTATGTGCGATCCTTGGAATAACTGTCACATCGGCGGTTCTGGGCTACAAGGCGGGCAGAGAGATAAAAGAAGAGAAGAAGGCTAGTGCCAAGAGTTCATATGAGGAAAAGACTGTGGACATCAAAGATCTGTTTGACAATGTTAGTATACAGGCAGCGAAGGATATGGCTGTGGATCTTCAGTCCTCAGCGGATGGTAAGTGCCATGTGCATTATTATGATTCAGATGAGGTGATCCATTCGATCTATGTGGAGGATAATACGCTTGTGATTACATGTGAGGATGACAGAACCTTTGGCTCAGATATTGGATTTGGTGAGGATCCCTATGTAACTATTGAGATCCCTGCAAGACAGTACGATAAAATAGAACTGGTGTCAGAGTCAGGACAGATATCAGCGAGTCAGTCGATAAGGTGCAATACGCTTGATGTCACGGAAAAGAGCGGCAGCATGTATCTTGTAAATGTCACTGCGGACACTGTTCAGCTTGCGAGCGAATCGGGCGATGTGAGCTTGGCTACGATCAATGTGAGAAATCTGTATTATGAAGGGAATAGCGGTAATTTGTCGGTTGTCAACGTTGTGGCAGACAACATCAGATTCAGCGTTGGTGATGGAAAGTTTGAAGGCTACAATCTGCTTGCAAACAGCACATCGGCCTACAAATCAAAGAAAGGTGACATACTTGTGGAGGGCTGTGACAGCCCGACATTTGTGTTTGATTCAGTCAAGGGTGATATACATGCAACGTTTTTATCACCAAAGCAGATAACTATAGACAGTCGGAGTGGAGATATAGACATTCCGGAAATTGTGGAGAAATATAATGGATGCTGTGTGGTGACAACTGATTCCGGAGATGTTACGATAAAATATGTAGAGGGATAGAAATGCAATTGGAATTTGTAAATGCAAATAAATACAGGAAACAGGTCAGACAACTGTTTGTGACGGCGTTTCCGAGGGAGGAGAGACCTCCTATGTGGATGATGACTAGAAGGTGCCATCAGGGTAAGGCAGAATTTTCTGCGGTGCTGGATGGTGACAGATTTGTCGGACTGACCTATGTGATAGGAAATGACAGCGTGAAGACACTGATGTTTCTTGCGATAGCCGAGGATGCCAGGGATGGCGGATATGGCTCAGAGATATTAAGGTGTGTGCATGAAAAGTATGGAGATACGAAGATATTTCTAAATATAGAGCCGCTGGATAAAGATGCTCCAAACTATGAACAGAGATGCCGAAGAAAGGCATTTTACAATAGAAATGGTCTGGATCTGCTTGATTATCAGGTCAGAGAGGCGGGGGTGACATATGAGATGCTCACCTATGGAGAGTATGTGACAAAACAGGAATATGAGGAGGTCATGATAGTAATGTATGGATCTCTTCTATATAAAATAATAAAACGTATATAGAGACTTAGAATAGAAAAGAGGCAGAGATCATGAAGGTAAAGATCATACAGAAAAAGGATGAGTATTCAATGGAGTATAATGTAGGGGATATTCTTGAGGTGGACAGCACATGGTATGGCGGTGTGACTGTGCTCGGGAAGACCGGAGTCCCAGTGTCCATAGACAAGGACGAGTATGTCAATGTGACGGGCGACGGAGAGGCTGTAGTATCGGATGCTGAGAGTATGACGGTGACATCAGGTGAGACTGAATTCCAGGGTGGTCTCAGACCGAAGGGACAGGGCGTAGCTACAGAACAGTTTGGACATCTGGCGGAGATAGACCAGGAGGTGCGTGGTGCCGTGAGAGATCTTCTTGAGGTTGCTAATCTTGAACCAGGGGATGCACTTGTCATAGGATGTTCCTCCAGCGAGGTTGCAAATATGAGAATAGGCTCATTTTCCAGTGAGGATATAGGCAAATGCATAGCCAGTGCAATATTAGATGAACTTTCGGGAACAGGAATATATATGGCAGCCCAGTGCTGTGAGCATTTGAATAGAGCTATTATAGTGGAGAAGGCGTACGCAAAGGAGAACAGGATACCTATAGTTAACGTTGTTCCGCAGCTTAAGGCTGGAGGTTCATTTGCCACTGCGGCTTATGCGGAGATGAAGGAGCCTGTTGCAATAGAATATATTCAGGCACAGGCGGGAATAGATATAGGAGATACTTTGATAGGAATGCACCTTGCACCGGTTGCTGTGCCGGTGAGATCAGAGCACAGCATGGTCGGCGGAGCCCATGTGGTCATGGCGAGAACCAGAGCCAAATATATAGGCGGGATCAGAGCCGGCTACAGAGAGGGAATATAAAATAGAAAGTATAGATAGGAAAAAAGATAAGAAAAAGATAAGAAATAGATAGAAAATTTATGGATTATTATTTGCTAGGAGGAACAGGATGTACGACAATATAATATTCGATTTATATGGAACTCTCATAGATATACACACTGACGAGGAAGATATAGCAGTGTGGAAGCATATGTGTGAATTCTATGCGGAGCACGGCGTGAAATACAATCCTGCGGGACTCAGGTCAAAGTATAAGAGACAAGTGAGACGCGCTGAACAGGCGATGGCAAAGAAGAAATTCAAATTCCCGGAGATACAGATACTGGATGTGTTCGAACAGCTCACGCGAAAGAAAGATCAGGATGCAGATGACTGCGCTGAACTCACGGTGAAGGCTGCACAGGAGTTCAGGAAGACATCCACTGAATATATAAAGTTGTATGATGGTGTGAAAGAGATGCTTGGCAGACTGAAGAATTCTGGAAAGAAACTTTATGTGCTTTCAAATGCACAGAGGGTATACACACTGCCGGAGATACAGAAACTTGGAATAGAGGAATATTTCACAGACATATCATTGTCATCGGATTTTGGTGCCATGAAACCGGATGCGGTATTTTATCAGCAGATGTTGGACAGAAATCACATCAATCCAAACCGTTCTATAATGGTTGGTAATGATGCGGTGTGTGATATCATGGCGGCAAGGCAGGCGAGACTTCATACATGTTATATCCACTCAAAACTGTCACCTGTGGATGATGACCAGAGATATATAAAGTCGGACATAATGCTGGATGAGCCGGATATGGCAAAGCTGTGTGAGTACCTGCTCGGAGAAGAATAAGTCCGTTAAAAAACAGCGGCAGCCCATACATACTGTAAACATGTATATGGGCTGCCGCTGCTTGGCGTTATATATTGAGTTGCACCGGTATCACTTGACATTTAGCTGAACAGTTCACCGTGCTTTTCGTAATCGGTTATCCTTGATATGGTATTGTCGTCATTTACAAATACGACCTTAGGTGTATGCTCATTTGCCTCATCGGGAGTCATGGAAGCGTAACACATAAGGATTATGTGATCTCCTACCTGAACCTGACGGGCTGCTGCTCCGTTCAGACACATGACACCAGATCCTGGTTCACCAGCGATGGTGTATGTCTCGAAACGGTTGCCGTTCTCTATATCCACTATCTGTACAAGCTCGTACTCAAGGATTCCGGCCGCCTTCAGAAGTTCTGAATCGACAGTTATGCTTCCTACGTAGTTAAGTTCGGCCTGGGTTACGACAGCTCTGTGAATTTTGCTCTTTAACATTGTGATATTCATAAGCTTTTGCCTTTCTACTGCCACCGATGGATTGGCAGTCTGGTCAGTCTACAACGAAACAAGCATTAGCACCACGAAACAAATCGAAGCTGCCCATGCTTGTCGCAATTATAATATCATAAATTGGCGAGATTGCAACAGGAAATGAAATCATTTCTTGATTAAATGTGGTACATGTGCAAAAATAATTGCATGAGATGGATAGGCGTTTGACGGGAAAGGTGAGTAATGGGAAGTCAGAATTATTTGAACATGGCATTTGAAAAACTGGGGCATATAATGCTTGATGATATGAGAATGAAAGCTTCAGATATATATAAGTTGGCGGTGAAACGGCAGAAGAAGCAGGATTATAATCCCCCTGTTTACAATGAAAACAAGATAAATATTCGTTCGGTGTTTGAAAAGGGAGGCATGTGTTTCTATGTAACACCAAAGAATGCTTCAGTGAAAGAGTACTTCGTGTTCCTTCACGGAGGTGGTTTCGTATCTCAGATGAGTCGAAATGAGTGGAGGTTTGTGCTGGATACCGTGGAGAGTACAGGATATGGAGCGGTCGTGCCGGTATATCCAATTGCCCCAGATCATTCGGCGGCGGAGGCTGTTGATATGCTGGCGGGAGCCTATGAGAAACTCTGTGAGAAGGAAGATGCGAACAGGATAGTCCTGATTGGAGATTCGTCGGGGGCATGCCTTGCACTGTCGGTCGCGATACAGCTTTGGAAGACGGGAATCAGAAGACCAGACAAACTGATATTGTGCTCTCCAGTTCTCGACACTGAGTTTGAAGACCGTGAGCTGGAACAGGAGATGGGAGACAGGCGGAAGTTCGTGTACGGCTACTATTACACTCCGGAGATCAGAAGCTTTCTCAGACAGTACTGGGTAAAGGACTCGGAGGGAAAAGTGGATGTTACCAGTCCTGTGTACTCAGATCTGACAGACATATGCGATGAGATAGATATATTCACGAGCGATGGTGACATGCTCAACTGTTATGCGAGGAGACTGTACGACAAGATAAAGAGAACAAGCACAAAGGTCAACTTTTACCAGTATTATTCTGTGGTGCATGATTATTTTGACCACCCATATATTCCTGAATGCAAAACCGTAATAAAAAAGATAGTGGCGAGTATCAAGGGAGATTCGGATTTTGTGCCGGCAGATATAGAGAATGATATATGGTGTCGCGCCATGATGGCGGAGAGATACCCGAAACTCTATGAGGATTCAGAATCTATCAGACTGGCGGACAAGATAGGAATAGAACATAAGAACAGAAATTCCCAGTATACATTCTATGACAGAACAGTTATCATGGAGAGGCTGGTGGCAATGGATGACAGGGTAGGAAACTTCATCAACAGATATGCCGATGGCATAATCGTAAATGTTGGAGCCGAGCTTGACACGATGTTTGGCAGGGTGGATAACGGTCGTATAAAGTGGTACAACGTGGATTTGCCTGAGAGGATAGATCTGCGCAGAAAATACATGGACACCCGAGACAGAGAGGTGAACATAGGTGAGAATATACTTGATTATAGATGGCTTGAGCAGATAACAAAGCCACGTGACACGGCGATACTATTTGTTTTATACGATATGACAAAGTATTTTGACCGTGAGAGACTGAAGGGATTTCTTAATGCTGTGTGGCGAAAGTTTCCGGGCGCGGAGGTTGTGTTCGACGCGAAGAATTCTGTGGCTAAGCGGATGTGGAATATAAATGTGTTCATGGGAAGAAATAAGGGTAGTATGCTTAGATTCAGCATAGATAACTGTACAAGTCTTATGTATGATTGGAATGTAAAATATAAGATACTCTGTGACGAGACAATATTCAGGGGTGGTGACCTGGAGAGAATGCTTTCACCTAAGGAGTGCGCGAAGTTCAGACATTCGATCAAGAAGAAATATGACAAGATCATACACCTGCGTCTTGGAACAGAACATTTCCTTGTCTGATATTTATGTTTGTATTCACACCATATGTCAGGAAAATTAAGACGACATATCGGGAGTGGGCTGGTAAAATAGAAAACGCGGTAAGCTGATCAGAAGAAGCGGATGGCGGAAACAGATAACAAAAAATATATAACAAACAGATGGCAAATAACAGCAACAGACAGAAGGATTATACAGCTAGACACAACAGAAGAAAGAGATGATATAGTTATGGATACGATTCAGGTGAAAAAGTTTACCAGAAACTGGTGCATACTTGTTGGCACGATATGTCTGATAATAGGACTTATAATAGGTACAGTGATAGGTCGGGCGTGGGGGTTTACAAGTTCGAAGGCTTCACCGGGGCTCAGCTATGAAGCCGGGTACACGATAGAGGACACCGAGATAACCAGCAGCATATATGACAATTACTGGAATTACATACCGACAGCGTATATCAATGTCGGTGATCTAGGACCGGATGCGCTGCTCTATAAGATAAGTGACAAGGTTGCCAGAAACAATCTAGATACAGAACGGTTCTACACTGGAGATGACGGGTATATGCACTACAGTGATGATAATGTAGACGAAACCCTTGTGGGTGTGGATCTGTCAACGTTTCAGGGAGATATAGACTGGGAAACATTGTCGGCGAACAAGGATGTAGACTTTGTTATGCTCCGGGTTGGATATCGAGGTTACACAGAGGGTGGACTCATGCTTGATTCAAGCTTTGAGGACAACAAGGCAGCTGTCATAAAACATAAGGTCCCGACCGGATTGTATTTCTTTACACAGGCAATAACATATGATGAGGGTGTGGAGGAAGCAAAGTTTGTTCTGAAGCAGATCGGCAAGATGAAGGTCACATATCCTATAGTTATTGACTCAGAGCTTATAGGCGATAACGAGGCGAGGGGCGACAATGCCTCTGTTGATGAGAGAACAGACGGTGTGGTAGGCTTTTGTGAGACGATCAAGGCGGCAGGATACACGCCTATGATATATGCCAGCAGAAATATGTTTGCCCAGTGCCTTGACATGGACAGACTTGGCGACTACGAGCTGTGGCTTGCCCACTATGCAAATGTCCCAAACTTTCCATATAAATATACGGGATGGCAGTACACAGAATCCGGAAGTGTTGACGGCGTGTACGGTGATGTTGATCTGAATCTCTGGTTTAAGAATTAATTATATAGGAGTTCTTGAAAATGTGAAACTGACATAATATATAGAAAAAACAGGTTATATATTATGGCTGCAAAGATAATGATAGATGCCGGACATGGCGGTTATGACAACGGGGCATCCTACGAGGGACGCCTTGAGAAGAATGACAACCTCAACCTTGCACTTGCACTCGGAGATGAACTGGAAAGGCGAGGCTATGACGTGGAATATACCAGAACCACGGATGTGTACGATTCGCCCGCGAGAAAGGCGCAGATAGGAAATGAAAGAGGGGCGGATTATTTCATATCCCTTCACAGGAATTCTTCTCCCGAGCCGAATGGCTACAACGGCGTGCAGACTCTGGTGTATGACAAAAGCGGAATCAAATACGAACTAGCACAGAACATCAACAATGAACTTGAAAAACTTGGTTTTAGAAACATAAATGTAGAAGAGCGCCCAGGGCTGGCGGTCCTTAGAAGAACGCAGATGCCAGCGGTGCTTGTAGAAACTGGATTTATAAACAATGACTACGATAATTACCTATATGATTACAATTTTGAGGCTATCGCATCGGCTATAGCGGATGCGGTTGGGGAAACGATATAGGAGAAAATAAGAAAATAATTTAAAATATAGTTGACACTGTAATCGTAGTGTGTTATATTAGGCAACGATGAACTGCCGAAGACAGTAGGTGCCGCAAGGCGTAAGATATCACATCACCTACCGAGGAAAGATATCGTTAATTGATTTAACAATATACTCTCAAGTCTTATGGCTTTGAGAGTTTTTTTATATCTTGAATGTGCAGTCATTAGTAAAATAAGGAGGCGCATTATGGCAAAGGTAGAGTTAAAGAAGCCAATAGTAGAAGAGATCAAGGCAAATCTTGAAGGCGCTGCTACTGCAGTAGTTGTAGACTATCGTGGTCTTACAGTTGAGCAGGATACACAGCTCCGTAAGAATTTAAGAGAAGCTGGTGTTGTATACAAGGTATACAAGAACACAATGGTCAATTTTGCTATCGAGGGAACAGAGTTCGAAGGCCTTAAGGGTTGTTTAGAGGGACCAACTGGTCTTGCAATCTGCAAGGAAGATGCTACAGCAGCTGCAAGAGTACTTGCAGATTTCGCAAAGGATGCCCCAGCTCTTGAGCTTAAGGGTGGTGTTGTAGAAGGAACATTCTACGATGCAGAGGGAATCCAGGTTATTGCAAAGATTCCTTCAAGAGAGGTTCTTATTTCCAAGTTCCTTGGAAGTATCCAGTCACCTATCGCAAACTTCGCTCGAGTTATCAAGCAGATCGCAGAGCAGAAGGAAGCATAAGAAGTATGACCTTGAGCGTATATTCAAACGCGGATGTGTGCTTAAAGGAATGTCTGGTGAGAGTTTCGCTGAAGAAGCTTATCGGACAATTGAATGTCTATATCATGGACAAGGGGTATCCGCATGAGACGAGAATGGTGTGTGGATACATTACAAAATAACAAATTATATTATATGGAGGAAAACATAATGACAACTCAGGAAATTATTGAAGTAATCAAAGGTTTATCAGTATTAGAGTTAAATGACTTAGTTAAGGCTTGCGAAGAGGAGTTCGGCGTATCAGCAGCAGCAGGCGTTGTAGTTGCAGCAGCAGGTGCTGACGGTGCAGCAGCAGCTGAGGAGAAGGATTCATTCAACGTAGAGCTTACAGAGGTTGGTCCTAACAAGGTTAAGGTTATCAAGGTTGTTCGTGAGCTTACAGGTTTAGGCCTTAAGGAAGCTAAGGACGCAGTTGATGGCGCTCCAAAGGTAATCAAGGAGGACGCTACTAAGGAAGAGGCTGAGGAAGCTAAGACAAAGCTTGAGGCTGAGGGAGCTAAGGTTACATTAAAGTAATTTGATTACTTGATCGTAATATTAGTAAATAAGATATTATTCGGTCTGGCGGTACATCCGAGTGCCGTCAGACCGGTTTTTTCTATAAATAAATTTGATGCCGTTGGCTTGATGTTGTCCGAGAGCCGTTCGGTATAGATATATGATACGATTCAATATGTATTATGATAAGTGATCAGCTGATAATGATACATATTTTCTTTTATTCAAAAAAAATCCAAAAACTAGTTGACAAATATTGCATTTGCTGATAGTATAGTATACTGTCACTATTATGGGTTCGTGTGCGAACATCCCATGATAGCCTGATAAATGGCTTTGAAACACTTATATAACTTAAGGTTGTCCTAAAAAGCATAAAAATAAATTCCAAGGGGTGAATGTGTCGATGGAAAAGAACAGAATTAGTCCTGTCAAGTCTGGAAAAGGCTACAGAATGAGCTATGCGAAGCAGAAGGACGTCCTGGATATGCCTAACTTCATTGAGGTTCAGAAGAATTCATACAATTGGTTCTTAACTGACGGTCTGAGGGAAGCATTTAGGGATATTTCTCCAATCACTGATTACTCTGGTCAGTATAGTCTTGAATTTGTAGATTTTCAGTTCTGCAAGAATGACTTGAAGTACAGTATCGAGGAATGCAAGGAGAGAGATGCAACATATGCAGCTCCACTCAGAGTTAAGGTTAGACTCAGGGTGAAGGATGCTCCGGATATGCCGGAATATGAGATCTTCATGGGTGATCTTCCGCTTATGACAGAGACAGGAACATTCGTTATCAATGGTGCAGAGCGAGTTATAGTCAGCCAGTTGGTTCGTTCACCTGGTATCTACTATGATATAACTCATGATAAGGTTGGTAAGAAGCTGTATGCATGTACAGTTATTCCGAACAGAGGTGCATGGCTGGAGTACGAGACTGATTCCAACGATGTATTCTATGTCCGTGTTGATAGAACTAGAAAAGTACCAGTAACTGTTCTTATCCGTGCACTTGGTCTTGGAACAGATCAGGAGATCATAGATTTGTTTGGCGAGGAGCCAAAGATCATGGAGAGCCTTAACAAGGATCCTGCAAAGTCATACTCAGAGGGTGTAGTTGAACTTTACAAGAAGATCAGACCAGACGAGCCTTCGGTAGTGGAGAATGCAGAGAGCCTTATCAATGCCATGTTCTTTGATGCTAGAAGATACGATCTCGCCAAGGTTGGACGTTATAAGTTCAACAAGAAGCTTGCCCTTAAGGCCCGCATTGCAGGACATGTGCTGGCTGAGGATGCTATCGATCCTAGCACAGGAGAGGTTATAGCTGAGGCAGGTACAGTAGTATCAGAGGAGCTTGCTGACACAATTCAGGATGCTGCAGTTCCATATGTAATGATCCAGACTGAGGAGAGAAACGTGAAGGTTCTTTCCAATATGATGGTTAATATAGCAAATTATGTTGACTTTGACCCTGCTGAGCTGGGCATAGTTGAGCGTGTATACTATCCGGTTCTTGAGGGACTCCTTGAGGAATATGGTGATGACACAGAGAAGCTGAAGGCTGCAGTTGAGCGCGATATGTCAGACCTTGTGCCAAAGCACATCACAAAGGAAGATATATTTGCATCTATCAACTACAATATTCATCTTGAGTATGGCATTGGATTTGATGATGATATCGATCATCTGGGCAACAGACGTATCAGAGCGGTTGGAGAACTTCTTCAGAACCAGTACAGAATCGGTCTTTCAAGACTTGAGAGAGTCGTAAGAGAGAGAATGACAACACAGGATGCTGAGTCTATAACACCTCAGTCCCTTATAAATATCAAGCCTGTAACAGCTGCAGTTAAGGAGTTTTTCGGAAGTTCACAGCTGTCACAGTTTATGGATCAGAATAACCCTCTGTCGGAGCTGACTCACAAGAGAAGACTTTCAGCCCTTGGCCCTGGTGGACTTTCACGAGATAGAGCCGGATTCGAGGTTCGAGATGTACACTATACACATTACGGTAGAATGTGTCCTATCGAGACCCCTGAGGGACCTAACATCGGACTTATCAACTCGCTGGCTACATATGCGCGTATCAACGAGTATGGTTTTGTTGAGGCTCCATACAGAAGACTTGACAAGACAGATCCTAAGAATCCTGTAGTAACTGACGAGGTAGTATATCTCACGGCTGATGAGGAAGACAGATACAGAGTAGTACAGGCTAATGAGCCTATAGATGCCGACGGACATTTTGTAAGAAACAACGTATCAGGTAGATTTAGAGCTGATACGACCGAGTTCCCTAAGTCCAAGGTAGACCTTATGGATGTATCACCTAAGATGGTATTCTCAGTTGCTACATCTATGATTCCTTTCTTACAGAACGATGATGCTAACCGTGCCCTTATGGGATCTAACATGCAGCGTCAGGCGGTTCCTCTTATGATGACAGAGTCAGCTGTGGTTGGAACAGGAATGGAGGCAAAGGCAGCTGTTGATTCAGGTGTCTGCGTAGTTGCCAAGAGAGATGGTGTTGTTGAGTATTCAAACAGCACGGAAATCTGTATAAGAGCAGATGAGGATGGCAAAAAGGATGTATACCATGTTATTAAGTTCGCACGAAGCAATCAGGGTAACTGTATGAACCAGAGACCTATCGTGTTCAAGGGCGACCATGTCAAGGCTGGAGATGTTATTGCTGATGGCCCTTCAACATCAGGTGGAGAGATCGCACTTGGTAAGAACCCTCTTATCGGATTTATGACATGGGAAGGTTACAACTACGAGGATGCGGTTCTTCTCAGCGAGAGACTTGTAAGAGATGATGTATATACATCTATCCATATCGAGAAGTACGAGTGTGAGGCTCGTGATACAAAGCTTGGTAAGGAAGAGATCACAAGAGATCTTGCAGGACTTTCAAATGACGTTCTCAAGGATCTTGATGAGAATGGTATCATCAGAATCGGTGCTGAGGTTCGTGCCGGTGATATTCTTGTCGGTAAGGTAACTCCAAAGGGAGAGACAGAGCTCACAGCAGAGGAGAGACTTCTTCGTGCTATCTTTGGTGAGAAGGCAAGAGAGGTAAGAGATACATCACTGAAGGTTCCACACGGAGCGTTCGGTATAGTTATAGATGCAAAGGTATTTACACGCGCTGACGGAGATGATCTTCCGGCAGGTGTAGACAAGAAGGTTCGAGTTTATATAGCACAGAAGAGAAAGATCCAGGTCGGAGATAAGATGGCTGGTCGTCATGGTAACAAGGGTGTAGTTTCACGAGTGCTCCCTGTTGAGGATATGCCATTCCTTCCAAATGGTCGTCCTCTTGATATTGTGCTTAATCCACTGGGTGTTCCTTCACGAATGAATATCGGACAGGTCCTTGAGATACATCTTGGGCTTGCTTCACAGGTCCTTGGCTTCAAGGTATCGACTCCGGTATTCAACGGTGCAACCGAGTTTGACATCATGGATACACTGGAGATGGCAAATGACTATGCAAATGGTACTTGGGAAGACTTTGAGGCCAAGTACAAGGATACAGTAAAACCGGAAGTTATGGACTTCCTTTACAAGAATAGAGATCACAGAGCAGAGTGGAAGGGTGTACCTATCAACAGAACAGGTAAGGTTCAGCTCCGCGATGGTAGAACAGGAGAGAACTTTGATGCACCTGTAACTATTGGTTACATGCATTATCTCAAACTGCACCATTTGGTTGACGATAAGATCCACGCTCGTTCAACTGGTCCGTACTCACTCGTAACACAGCAGCCACTGGGTGGTAAAGCTCAGTTCGGTGGACAGAGATTTGGAGAGATGGAGGTTTGGGCTCTTGAGGCTTATGGTGCTTCATATACACTGCAGGAGATTCTGACAGTTAAGTCTGATGATGTTATCGGACGTGTGAAGACATATGAGGCTATCATCAAGGGCGAGAACATACCTGCACCAGGAGTTCCTGAGTCGTTCAAGGTTCTTCTCAAGGAGTTCCAGGCACTCGGACTTGATGTAAGAGTTGTCAGAGAGGAAGATGATGAGGATGGTAATAAGAAGATGGTAGAAGTAGATCTCAGCGAGACTATGGAAGCATACGATTACAATCCAAGTATCAAGAGGCTTCTCAGCGACAGATCGTCAGACAGAGATGATTCAGAGGAGACGGAGGCACCCGAGATATTCAGAGGCGATGATGCTGCTGAACTTGAGGCCAACGGATTCTCAGAGGTTGACGAAGCGGATATGAATGATGACGTCGATTCAGATTTTGTGGATGATGAAGAATAAGAAAGGAGCTTTGTAAGATGCCAGAATACAATGTAGACAATACAGAACAGGAAAAGTCATTGAACTTTGACGCAATAAAAATCGGACTTGCATCTCCTGAAAAGATAAGAGAGTGGTCTCACGGCGAGGTAAAACGCCCAGAGACTATTAACTACAGAACACTTAAGCCGGAGAAGGATGGCCTGTTCTGCGAGAAGATATTTGGACCGCAGAAGGATTGGGAGTGTAACTGTGGAAAGTACAAGAAGATCAGATTTAAGGGCGTTGTGTGTGACAAGTGTGGCGTAGAGGTAACAAAGTCTAGCGTTCGTAGAGAGCGTATGGGACATATCGAGCTTGCTGCTCCAGTTTCACATATCTGGTATTTCAAGGGAATACCTAGCCGTATGGGACTGATACTGGATATCTCTCCAAGAATCCTTGAGAAGGTTCTCTACTTCTCATCATATATAGTTACAGATCCAAAGGATACTCCACTTGCATACAAGCAGATCCTCAATGAGCAGGAGTATAGAGATGCAGAGAAAGAGTATGGATTTGGTTCATTCGTAGCAGAGATGGGTGCTGAGGCTATACAGAAGCTTCTTATGGCTATTGATCTAGATAAAGAGAGCGAGGAGCTTAAGAAGGAGCTTGAGACTTGTAGCGGACAGAAGAGAACAAGGATCATAAAGAGACTTGAGGTTATGGAGGCATTTAGAACTTCAGAGAATAGACCAGAGTGGATGATTATGAACGTTATCCCTGTTATCCCACCGGATATCAGACCTATGGTACAGCTCGAGGGTGGAAGATTTGCCACATCAGATCTCAATGACCTTTACAGAAGAATAATAAACAGAAACAACCGTCTTAGAAGACTCCTTGATCTTGGAGCTCCAGAGATAATTGTCAGAAATGAGAAGAGAATGCTGCAGGAAGCAGTTGATGCTCTCATAGATAACGGTCGTCGTGGCCGTGCGGTAACAGGTCCTGGAAACAGAGCACTCAAGTCACTTTCGGAGATGCTCAAGGGTAAGCAGGGTCGTTTCCGTCAGAACCTTCTCGGTAAGCGTGTTGACTATTCAGGACGTTCAGTTATCGTAGTAGGACCAGAGCTTAAGATATATCAGTGTGGTCTCCCTAAGGAGATGGCAATAGAACTGTTCAAGCCATTCGTTATGAAAGAACTTACAGCTACAGGTAAGGCAAATAATATCAAGCAGGCCAAGAAGATGGTAGAGAAACTTGAGCCACAGGTTTGGGACATCCTCGAGGATGTCATCAAGGAGCACCCGGTTATGCTTAACCGTGCCCCTACACTCCACAGACTTGGAATTCAGGCATTTGAGCCAGTGCTTGTAGGTGGTAAGGCTATAAAGCTTCACCCACTTGTATGTACAGCGTTCAACGCTGATTTCGATGGAGATCAGATGGCTGTTCATCTTCCACTTACAGTAGAGGCTCAGGCAGAGTGTAGATTCCTTCTGCTCTCCCCTAACAACCTTCTGAAGCCATCAGATGGTGCAACAGTTGCGGTTCCTTCACAGGATATGATACTTGGTATATATTATCTTACCCTAGATAAAGATGGTGAGATTGGTGAGGGCAAGTACTTCAAGTCCAAGAATGAAGCAATTCTTGCGTATGAGAATAAAGTTATCACTCTTCACAGCAAGATTCATGTGAGAAGGACAGTAGAATATGAAGGACAGGAGATTACAGGTGTTATAGATACCACCCTTGGTAAGATGCTCTTTAATGAGATAATCCCACAGGATCTCGGTTTTGTAGACAGAAGCACACCTGAGAATGCTCTTCGTCTTGAGATAGAGAAGACTGTAGGTAAGAAGCAGCTTAAGCCAATACTTGACAAGTGTATCAACACACATGGCGCAACAAAGACCGCAGAAGTGCTTGATGATGTAAAGGCTATAGGTTATAAGTTCTCTACAAGAGGTGCTATATCAGTTTCAATTTCTGATATGAAGGTGCCTGATGAGAAGAAAGATATTCTTGATGATGCACAGAAGCGCGTTGACGAGATAACAAAGAGATTCAGACGTGGTATGGGTACTGAGGAAGAGAGATACCAGGCAGTAGTTAAGGTCTGGGAGGCAGCTGATAAGCATCTTCAGGAGCTCCTGTTTGCCGGTCTTGATAAATACAATAACATATTTATGATGGCAGATTCAGGAGCCCGTGGTTCTAACCAGCAGATAAAGCAGCTTGCAGGTATGCGAGGACTGATGGCTGATACAACAGGTAGAACTATCGAACTTCCTATCAAGTCAAACTTCCGTGAGGGACTTGACGTTCTGGAGTACTTTATCTCAGCTCATGGAGCACGTAAGGGACTTTCAGATACAGCTCTTCGTACAGCCGATTCTGGATATCTGACAAGACGACTTGTTGATGTATCACAGGATCTTATCATCAGAGAGCCTGACTGTAGCATAGGAAGAAAAGAAATCCCGGGAATGGTCATAGAAGCCTTCAGAGAAGGAAAGGAAATGATCGAGGAATTCCAGGAGAGAATTACCGGAAGGTATCTTGCTGAGTCAGTGTATGACGCAGAAGGTAATATGCTCGTCAAGATAAACCACATGGTTACAGCAAAGAGAGCAGAACTCATTGTTAACAAGGGTGTTGATTCAAATGGTGTTCCATTTACAGTTACAGACGAAAATGGAGAGAGAAAGGTAAGACTTGACGCAAAGATCAAGATCAGAACAGTCCTCACATGTAAGTCACACCTTGGTGTATGTGCTAAGTGTTATGGTGCCAACATGGCAACAGGTCTCCCTGTTCAGGTTGGTGAGTCCGTAGGAATCATAGCAGCTCAGTCAATCGGAGAGCCTGGTACACAGCTTACAATGAGAACATTCCATACAGGTGGTGTTGCTGGTGGTGATATCACACAGGGTCTTCCTAGAGTTGAGGAGCTCTTTGAGGCAAGAAAGCCAAAGGGACTTGCAATTATTGCAGAGTTCGGTGGAAAGGTACAGCTCCGCGACAACAAGAAGAAGAGAGAGATCATTATAACAAACGACGAGACAGGTGAGTCGAAGGCATATCTCATACCTTATGGTTCAAGAATCAAGGTTCTCGATGATCAGGTTCTTGAGGCTGGAGATGAGCTCACAGAGGGTTCAGTAAATCCACATGATATTCTTAAGATCAAGGGTGTTCGTGCAGTTCAGGATTACATGCTCCGAGAGGTTCAGAAGGTTTACAGACTTCAGGGTGTTGAGATCAATGACAAGCATATAGAGATTATTGTTAGACAGATGCTGAAGAAGATCATTATTGATGAGCCGGGTGATTCAGATTATCTGCCAGGAACTCAGGCAAATCTTCTTGAGTTTGAGGATACAAACGAAGCACTTATTGCCGAGGGTAAGGAACCTGCAACAGGAACACAGATAATGCTTGGAATAACAAAGGCATCATTAGCAACTGATTCATTTATGTCAGCCGCTTCATTCCAGGAGACAACAAAGGTTCTTACCGATGCTGCAATAAAGAGCAAGGTGGATCCACTGGTTGGCCTTAAGGAGAATGTTCTTATCGGTAAGCTTATACCTGCTGGTACAGGTATGAAGAGATACCGCTCAGTAAAGCTTGACACAGAGATGGAAGAACTTGATTTCTTTGATGATGAAGAAGATGATGATTACAGCGATATAGATGGTGTCAATACAGAGGCAAAGGTCTTTGATGAACTTGATGCAGAGGACGATATCGTTGCAGATGAATTTAACAATTCTCAGCCAGTTGGCGCAGGTGTTAGCGAGGATGAGTAATCCACACAATAGATATCTGATATAAAGGATACGAGGGGAGTCCGGTATATTGATACATGTGCAGACATATAGATTGCCTGTATGTGTTAAAGTATACCGGGCTCTTTTTTATGAAATAATGGATACTATAAAATAATAGATATAGAAAGAAATGGGTGAATTGTATGGCTGCTATCAAAAAGATAGATAATGAGTGCTTGCTTAATGCAGCATATGACCTTGTAAGAAGAGAGGGACTTGCATCTTTGAGCGCCAGAAGACTGGCTGTTGCTGCATCATGCTCAACTCAGCCTATATATGAGAATTTCAGTGGAATGAGCAAGGTTATTGAGATCACTACTCAGCGCATGAATGATGCATTTGCAGAACTGGTCAGTATGGTTGGCAAACAGGAAAATGCTGGGTATGCAAAGCAAGGAATCGAAATATGCCGGTATGCCGATGAGGAAAGGGTTTTGTTCAGACATTTTGTGGCAGACAATTCCAGAGGCATGGAGATGCTGGACAATAAATGGAATTTGGAAATGCTGAAAGAGATATACGGAGTCGGTGGAGATCAGGCGGAAAAAGTAGATCGGGCAATGAAGGACTATATACTTGGCAAGGCATTCCTTGTAAATGCAGGATATGAGAAGTTTGATGCGGATAAGATAGAACGGGATGTAAACGCATATCTGGAATTTGCAATTAACAAATAAGAATATATCAAAAGGCAATATCAGCAGAAAAGGGCAAAAGACGATAGATATTGTTGAATAAAAATGCAGGTGAAAATTGCAAAATAAATGCTTGACAGAGAAAATACACGACTATATAATGATAAAGCATGCGTAAAAACATGCTTTATCATTTTTAAGTTTATATACAGGAGGTGAAAACATGCCAACATTTAACCAGTTAGTTAGAAAAGGAAGACAGACAGTAGAGAAGAAGTCAACTGCACCAGCTCTTCAGAGAAGTTTCAACTCACTCAAGAAGAAGCCAGTAGAGACAAGCTCACCACAGAAGAGAGGAGTTTGTACAGCAGTTAAGACAGCTACTCCTAAGAAGCCTAACTCAGCTCTTAGAAAGATCGCCAGAGTACGTCTTTCAAACGGAATCGAAGTAACAAGTTATATCCCAGGTGAGGGTCATAACCTTCAGGAGCATAGCGTTGTACTTATCCGTGGTGGAAGAGTAAAGGACTTACCTGGTACAAGATACCATATCATCAGAGGTACTCTTGATACAGCAGGTGTAGCAAAGAGACGTCAGGCTCGTTCAAAGTATGGTGCAAAGCGTCCTAAGGATGCAAAATAAAACATGCTAGAACACAATTCTAATTTGTGCTGGTAAGGTCATGTTTTTATATAGATAATAATTCAGATAGAAACAATTAAGACAGATAACAGCACGAACACATTCCATAATTATAGAGAGAATGTGAGTACCGAAGATTTAATAAATAATTAAGGAGGGAAGAACCGTGCCACGTAAAGGACATATCGCAAAGAGAGACGTATTAGCGGATCCAATTTACAACAATAAGGTCGTTACAAAGCTTATCAACAACATTATGTTAGATGGTAAGAAGGGTGTAGCACAGAAGATCGTCTACGGTGCATTTGATCGTATCGCAGAAGAGACTGGTAAGCCTGCATTAGAGGTATTCGAAGAGGCTATGAACAACATCATGCCACTCCTCGAGGTTAAGGCTAGACGTATCGGTGGTGCAACATATCAGGTACCTATCGATGTAAGACCTGACAGAAGACAGGCTCTCGGACTTCGTTGGTTAACAGCTTTCTCACGTGCAAGAAGTGAGAAGACTATGGAAGAGAGACTTGCGAAGGAGATCATGGATGCAGCTAACAACACAGGCGCATCTGTAAAGAGAAAAGAAGACATGCACAAGATGGCAGAGGCAAACAAGGCATTCGCTCACTACAGATTCTAATTATCTGTGTGAGAATGCATTTGCATGTATGCTTATGTGTATATGGGACACAATAGATGTGTTACGAAAATTAGCAAAAGGAGGACAATCCGTTGGCTGGAAGAGAATATCCATTGGACAGAACAAGAAACATTGGTATTATGGCTCATATCGATGCAGGTAAGACAACTCTTACAGAGCGTATCTTATACTATACTGGTGTTAACTATAAGATTGGTGATACTCATGACGGTACAGCTACCATGGACTGGATGGAGCAGGAGCAGGAGAGAGGTATAACAATTACTTCAGCTGCTACAACATGTCACTGGACACTTGAGGATCATCACAAACCAAAGGCTGGCGCGTTAGAGCACAGAATCAACATCATTGATACTCCGGGACACGTTGACTTCACTGTTGAGGTTGAGCGTTCACTTCGTGTACTTGACGGAGCTGTAGGTGTATTTGATGCTAAGGCTGGTGTAGAGCCTCAGTCAGAGAACGTATGGCGTCAGGCTGACACATACAATGTACCTCGTATGGCATTCATCAACAAGATGGATAAAATGGGTGCAGACTTTTTCTACTCAGTTCAGACAATAATTGATCGTCTGGGCAAGAATGCAATTCCAGTACAGATCCCTATCGGAAAAGAGTCAGACTTCATCGGTCTGATCGATCTGTTCGAGATGGAAGCATACTACTACAAAGATGATAAGGGCGAGGACATCGAGATCACAACTATCCCTGATGACCTTAAGGAGCTTGCAGACAAGTGGCATGAGAACCTTGTCGAGAAGATCTGCGAGTTAGATGACGACTTAATGATGATGTACCTTGAGGGCGAGGAGCCATCAATCGATGAGATGAAGAAGGTTCTTCGTAGAGCAACTATCGCAAGTGAGGCAGTTCCTGTATTCCTTGGTTCAGCATACAAGAACAAGGGTGTTCAGAAGATGCTTGATGGTGTTATCGAGTACATGCCAGCACCAACAGATATCCCTGATATCACAGGTGTTGATCCAGATGGTAACGAGGTTGTTCGTCATTCATCAGATGATGAGCCATTCTCAGCTCTTGCATTCAAGATCATGACAGATCCATTCGTTGGAAAGCTTGCATTCTTCAGAGTTTACTCAGGTACACTGAACTCAGGTTCATATGTACTGAATGCAACAAAGGATAAGAAGGAGCGTGTAGGACGTATCGTACAGATGCATGCCAACGCTCGTAAAGAGATTGATAAGGTTTACTCAGGAGATATCGCAGCTGCTGTAGGTTTCAAGCTTACAACTACAGGTGACACAATCTGTGATGAGCAGCATCCAGTTATCCTTGAGTCAATGGAATTCCCAGAGCCAGTTATCGAGCTTGCTATCGAGCCTAAGACCAAGAATGATCAGGGTAAGATGGGTGAGGCACTCGCAAAGCTTGCTGAGGAGGATCCTACATTCAAGGCTCATACAGACAAAGAGACAGGACAGACAATCATTGCCGGAATGGGTGAGCTTCACCTTGAGGTTATCGTTGATCGTCTTCTCCGTGAGTTCAAGGTTGAGGCAAACGTTGGTGCACCTCAGGTTGCTTACAAGGAGACATTCACAAAGCCAGTTGATATCGACAGCAAGTATGCTAAGCAGTCAGGTGGTCGTGGACAGTACGGTCATTGTAAGGTTAAGTTCGAGCCTATGGATCCTAACGGTGAGGAGACATTCAAGTTCGAGTCAACAGTTGTCGGTGGTGCTATTCCTAAGGAGTACATCCCAGCAGTTGGAGAGGGTATCGAAGAGGCAGCTAAGGCTGGTATCCTTGGCGGCTACCCAGTACTTGGTGTTCATGCTAACGTATACGATGGATCATACCATGAGGTCGATTCATCAGAGATGGCATTCCACATCGCTGGTTCTATGGCATTCAAGGAGGCTATGGCTAAGGCTGACCCAGTTCTTCTTGAGCCTATCATGAAGGTTGAGGTTACAATGCCTGAGGAGTACCTCGGTGATGTAATCGGAAGCTTAAATGCTAAGAGAGGCCAGATCGAGGGTATGGATGATATCGGCGGTGGTAAGATCGTCAGAGCATTCGTTCCACTTGCAGAGATGTTCGGATACTCAACAGAGCTTCGTTCATCAACACAGGGTCGTGGTAACTACTCAATGTTCTTTGAGAAGTACGCTCAGTGTCCAAAGAGCATCCAGGAGAAGGTTATCGCAGAGCATTCTAAGTAAGATATTTGACGAAAGACATTTTCCTGGTCTTTCAGGTCAGATAAATAATAAAAAATATGTGCTGGCAGGTTGAGGATTACACATCGTCAGCCTGCTGGTATAAAGAGATAAAAAATGGTTGAAAATCTCTAGTATTTTCTATATAATGATTTTTAGCCGAGTAACCCGCGTGGGGTATAATATTTAAGGAGGATTTTATATCATGGCAAAGGAAAAGTTTAATAGAAGTAAGCCACATTGTAACATCGGTACAATCGGACATGTAGACCACGGTAAGACTACTCTTACAGCTGCTATCACAAAGGTTCTTTCAGAGAGAGTTGCTGGTAACACAGCTACAGATTTCGAGAACATTGATAAGGCTCCAGAGGAGAGAGAAAGAGGTATCACTATCTCTACAGCTCACGTTGAGTACGAGACAGAGAAGAGACATTACGCACACGTTGACTGTCCAGGACATGCTGATTACGTTAAGAACATGATCACTGGTGCAGCTCAGATGGATGGTGCTATCCTTGTTGTTGCTGCTACTGATGGTGTTATGGCTCAGACAAAGGAGCATATCCTTCTTTCACGTCAGGTTGGTGTTCCTTACATCGTTGTATTCCTTAACAAGTGTGATATGGTAGACGATGAGGAGCTTATCGAGCTCGTTGAGATGGAAGTTACAGAGCAGCTCGAGGAGTACGGATTCAATGATTGTCCTATCGTTAAGGGTTCAGCTCTCAAGGCTCTTGAGGATCCAATGGGACCTTGGGGAGACAAGATCATGGAGCTTATGGATACAATTGATTCATATATTCCAGATCCACAGAGAGATACAGATAAGCCATTCATCATGCCTGTAGAGGACGTATTCACAATCACAGGTCGTGGTACAGTTGCTACTGGTAGAGTAGAGGCTGGTGTAATTCACCTCAATGATGAAGTTGAGATCGTTGGTATCAAGCCAGAGATCCAGAAGACAACAGTAACAGGTATCGAGATGTTCAGAAAGCTCCTTGATGAAGGTCAGGCTGGTGATAACATCGGTGCTCTTCTTCGTGGTATCAAGAGAGAGGATATCGTAAGAGGACAGGTTCTTTGTAAGCCAGGTTCAATTACATGTCATACAAAGTTCACAGCACAGGTTTACGTTCTGACAAAGGACGAGGGTGGTCGTCATACACCATTCTTCAACAACTATCGTCCACAGTTCTACTTCAGAACAACAGACGTTACAGGTGTATGTAACCTTCCAGCTGGTACAGAGATGTGCATGCCTGGTGATAACGTAGAGATGACAATCGAGCTCATCCACCCAATCGCTATGAGCCAGGGTCTTACATTCGCTATCCGTGAGGGTGGTAGAACTGTAGGTTCAGGAAGAGTTGCTTCTATCATCGAGTAATCGCTGATAAACCGCATAAATAAAGGATTTTCAGACCTTCGAGGGTTCGCCCTCGGAGGTCTTTTTTTCTGCTTGAAAATGGGTTTTGACCCTATTTTGGCCCTAATTTAGAGCAAAAAATGAGCTCTGACCCTACAAATGACATAAAAATCTCAGAGGGAAGATCTAAGGATAGGAGATTTACAGATAGGATATTAAGGGTACAGGGGATAAAATACTTTGACATACACGTAGATGCGTGTTAATGTGAATACAGAAAAAGGTGCTACCGATAGACGGTCAGCCCATATACTAATTGATTACAAAGGTAACCGTTAGGTTTGTGAGTCTGGGGCGGTTACTTTTGTGGTTTATTACTATCTTTACCGAATGTGTATCCGGCACAAAAGCAGGTGATGCCGAAGCCAACTACTGCAATGAAATCCATGATACTCATTGGCTTAGCCCTCCTTTCCAATTCTCCCTGTAAAAGGTTTCTATGTAATCAGAGGGGTGCTGAGTGCCGGTGGCACTCGTTTAGCACCGACCGTAACGGAGTGTAGACCACAGTCCCTCTGGTGAAGGACTAACTGCCTACCGTTATGGTAGCACCCATATCCCGATTATAGCATCCTGTAATTATGAGGGCAACACGGAAAAGTTGAAAAACGTCGAAAAATAAAAAACGTTATAGAAATTTTAAATAATGTTCAAACACAATTAGATACTTTAGTTAAAGAAACTCATAAAGAAATTATAGATACTCAAGTAGCATTTAAAAAAGCAGATAATGATAATATTAAGTTTTGGAAAGGATAGCGACATGCGAAAAAAAAGTGCATTATTTTTGATTTGTTGTTTTATTATATGTTTAGTAGGGTGTGGTGAAAAAATAAAAACAGAACATTCACAGAAGAATTCTCAGGTAGAATTAACAAGTAGACAGAAGAAAATATTAAAGGAAGCGGGATTATCCACCAATTATGATGATTTGTTATCTTCACAGAGGAATGCAATCAAAAGAATTGAGGAATTATATAAGTACTTAGATAGTGAATATGATGAAGAATTTATTTATGAAGGTTATATTGCGCCAAACTCGTTACAAGATGAACAATTAATAGTTTATCCCCAAGGACTAACAGAAAGTGATATTGTAACAGTAACGGTTTCTAAGATAGATGATAAAGAGATTATAACTGATGATTATTTGAATCTATTATTAAGAGATGATTATGAATCATATATAAAAAATATTATAGTAAAATTAGTTAATTCAGAAAATGTAAAAGTATATTCAGAGATAACTGAAGTTAAAGATAAGAATAATTCGGAATATGATAACAATGTTTCTGCAATGAATAAAATCTTTATTCTCAGCACAGATGATAATAAAGAAATGCTTGACAAGCTTAATAAGAAATACAAAGAAAGTTTAGAATCTCATAAACTGTATAGTGTTAATAAGTTTTATATAATGGAAGAAAATGCATTTGAAAAAATAACCAAGTATAATTATGAGGAGTACTTGAATGATGATAATATAGTAGCAAAATTCAGATGTAGTTTATCTGAATAAAAAATTGGATCGTTAAATAATAAATGTAAAGCAAATTGAAACAAAAATAAAAAGTGTGTCTAATAGAATGTGATATATAGTAGCTGAAAATAATTTCAATAATTGGAGATTATAAATTGTAATAGCTAGATTTATAAGAATTATAATATAGAACATTGTTAAATATTATTTTGGGGAGTAAATGAAAAATTTCTACTCCCCGGTTATGGCAATTTCCAGTACAATGGTCCGGCGAATGGCAATGCCAATTACAATCCGTATGGCAATGCTCAGTATGGTGCCGGATATGGTGGTAATTATAAAAATAGCTAATTATTATTTGTATAGAAGAGACGCAATATAGAAGAAAAACAACAATATATACGTATAGATCTATAATATGGCTGGGGTATTTATCAGCTGCTGATAATAGTTGACTACGACAATAAAAATGTCGTAGTCAACTATATTTTTATGTATGGGACTTAAAATGATAAAAAAGACTAAACCTGATTTAGTGATCTGGTGTATTTACATATTTGCTGAAAATAGCCAATTCCCGCAGTGCGTCCTGTAAAAAACACCCGAAAAACACTACTATATTAGCTGAAAGGAGGCAACAGATATGGATCAGAAAAAGGTAGGTTCATTTCTAAGAGAACTGAGAAAGGAAAAACAGCTTACGCAGGAACAACTTGCAGAGCGGTTTGGAGTAACCAATCGCAGCGTATCAAGGTGGGAAACAGGCAGCAACATGCCGGATCTCAGTATTTTGGTGGAGCTGGCAGATTTCTATGATGTTGATATCAGGGATATCATTGATGGAGAAAGGAAGGGTGAGGACATGAATAAGGAAGAGAAAGAGAGATTGCAGCTTGTAGCGGATTATGCAGAAACTGAGAAGAATACATTGTTGATGAGGTTGCGTATATTCAGCATAGTGGGATTGGTTTCGCTCATTGCAGGACTGGTGATGTTGGTGCTTGGCGGAGATAATAATCTTCCAGTGTATGATTATTTGATGGGGACGCTTATGGGAGTTTCTATAGGTGCGTTGCTGGTTGCGGTGTTCTATTCAACCGGAGCTTTAGAAAACATGAGGAAACGGAAAAGAACGCTTATGAAAGTGCTTTTGGTAATAAGCATATTATTCCTGCTTGGAACATTCATCGCGGCAATCATAGCATCGTTATTATATATATACTGAGCATTGCGACGGGGCGCTTGCGCAAACTAAATGTAATATGCTATAATTTTTAAGGATGCAATGTGGATGATCAGTATGTGGCATCCACATGAGCACAGATATTTTGCGTGAGATATAGTAAATGTGATTAGCGCAATCATTTTTTATGACGAAAGAATTACAATTATATATGTATAAGCCCATAATATGGTTGGGCGTATCTACCAGCTACCGATAATAGTTGACTACGACATGGATTGCCGTGGTCAACTATATTTTTGTGTAAAAATATGTGTGTGGATACAGAGCATGGATAGGGATTAACAAAAAATATAAAATGATTTTGGAGGGTGCGCGTATGAGGTATGATGTGATAATTATTGGAGCGGGACCAGGAGGAATATTTTCTGCATATGAGCTGACAAAGCAGGCTCCAGATCTCAAGGTTGCAGTGTTTGAGGCTGGACATGAGCTTAAGAGAAGAAAATGTCCGATAGACGGCACAAAGATCAAGAGCTGCGTGGGATGTGATAGCTGTTCGGTCATGAGCGGATTTGGTGGTGCAGGTGCATTTTCCGATGGAAAGTACAATATCACAAATGACTTTGGCGGAAGTCTGTATGAGTACATCGGCAAGAACGAGGCTATAGACCTCATGAAGTATGTGGATGATATCAATATGGAGTATGGCGGAGAGGGTACGAAGCTTTATTCCACTGCCGGCACAAGATTCAAGACAGTGTGTCTGCAGAACAGACTTCATTTGCTGGATGCCTCGGTTAGACATCTTGGCACGGACATCAACTATATAGTTCTAGAGAATCTGTATGCATATCTTCAGGACAAGGTAGAGTTCTATTTTGACACACCTATACAGACTGTGGAAAAGCTGGACGATGGAACATATAGTGTATGCTGCAAGAAGGGTACATTTGCTTGTAACAAATGTATCATATCCGTTGGAAGAAGCGGCAGCAAATGGATGGAGGCTGTCTGCAAAGATCTAAATGTACCTACAAAATCCAACAGAGTGGATATAGGAGTCAGAGTGGAGCTTCCTGCAGCCATATTTGCGCATTTGACCGATGAGCTCTATGAGAGCAAGATAGTATACAGAACGGAGAAGTATGGAGACAAGGTGCGAACCTTCTGCATGAACCCAAGGGGCGCCGTGGTTACTGAGAATACAAATGGAATCATAACGGTAAATGGCCACAGTTATGAGGATCCTGCAAAACAGACGGATAATACAAACTTTGCACTCCTTGTGGCAAAGCATTTCTCAGAGCCGTTCAAGGACTCCAACGGATACGGCGAGAGCATAGCGAGACTCAGCAACATGCTGGGCGGCGGCGTAATAGTGCAGAGATTTGGCGACCTCATAAGGGGACAGCGCTCCACCCAGAGCAGGATAGAGGAAGCATTCATCACACCTACGCTCAATGCCACACCGGGAGATCTGAGCCTTGTCCTTCCAAAGAGAATTCTGGATGGAATAATCGAGATGATCTACGCTCTTGATAAGATAGCCCCAGGAACGGCAAATGAAGATACACTGTTGTATGGAGTTGAGGTCAAATTCTACAACATGGAGGTTGAAGTAGATGATAAGCTCGAGACAAGATATAAGGGGCTGTATATCATAGGAGATGGCAGCGGAATAACACACTCCCTTTCACATGCATCTGCAAGCGGTGTATACGTAGCAAGAAATATTGCACATGGCGAATAAAACGAATAGATATTTATATAGAAGAAAGTCATTCAAAACAGAGTATCGTGATAGGGGTTTCAGATACTCTGTTTTTATTTGATAAATGAGTTTCAAGCGAAAATACATTTGTTTGACTGGATGGGAGAAGAATGGTAGAGTTGTAAATGGTATGAAAATAGATTTAAAGCCTACAACAAATATGAAAACAAATTTAACTGAGAAAATTATTAGTGGCATTGTATAGAAGACACTATATGATGGATTATTTTCGAAAGAAGAAAGGAGATAGGGAAATATGGAAGGATCAGTTATAAATCAGATATGTGCATCTATGGATTCATTCTTTGATACAGAAAAGAAAATAGGCGATTATATCGTCAGGAATCCCAAGAAGGTTGTGGATATGACAGTCGGGGAGCTGGCAAAGGAGTGCGGTGTCAGCGAGGCCTCGGTGTCGAGATTCTGCAAACGAATAGAGCTGAAGGGATTTCACCATCTCAAGATATCGCTGGCGAGAGAACTCGTGGATGCCAAGGATGACGGAGAGATATCTGGACATATATCTGTGGATGATATGGAAGGTTCTCTGAGAGGAATACTATCGAATAAAATGGAAGAACTGAGACAAACTGTAGCCATGATCGACAGAGAGGAACTGAAAAAGATATTGGATGTGATAAACAATGCCGATACGGTGCTCATGGCGGCTGTGGGCAATACGATACCGGTTGCCATGGATGGGGCATATAAGCTTAACCAGATAGGTATACGTGCCATGTCAACACCGATATGGGAGACTGAACTTGGATACAGTTATAATCTGACCGACAAGGATGTTGTGGTAGCGATATCCAACTCTGGGGAGTCGACAGGCGTGATCCAGATATTGGAGGCGGCAAAGAGCCGCGGCGCAGTCGCCATATCAATAACCAATAATGCCAGGTCAAGTGTTGCGGAGCTTAGCACATATCACATCACGACAGCTACCCGTGAAAAATTATTTCTTGATGGATACTGCTTTTCAAGGGTGTCTGCAACCATGGTGATAGAGATAATATATCTGCTGCTTGCATCTATGAGAAAGGAATCCTACGAGTCAATAGTAAGGCACGAACAGGCGATGGCCTATACAAAGGAGTGATCACAGGGCGTTTGATAGCTGTAGGTGGATATGTTATTTGACAATTGTTTTCATGTGTGATATTGTGTGTGAAAGAAAATTACATGATTGCAAATTATATGAAATGGAATTACACTGTTGCTTTATGGTAAACAAGAATGCAATGCAAATACATATATTATATGGAGGAAACAGATATGAAAGATATCAAATGGGCAGTTCTCGGAACAGGAGTTATCGCAAATGAGATGGCAGTGGCACTCAAAAAGAATGGCAGGAACATTTATGCGGTTGGTAATAGGACGTATGACAAAGCGGTGGCATTTGCTGAGAAGTATGGCATAGGTAAGGTTTATTCAGACTACAATGAGATGTTCACGGATCCGGAAGTGGACGTGATATATATAACGACTCCACACAATACACACATACAGTTTATGAGAAGAGCGATAGAGAATGGAAAGCACATACTTGTGGAGAAGTCAATAACATTGAATAGCGGTGAACTTGGAGATATGCTGGAACTGGCGGAGCAGCACAATGTGATCATAGGCGAAGCGATGACTATTTATCATATGCCGATATATAGTAAGCTAAGAGAAATTTTGGACTCAGGAAAACTTGGAAAAGTAAATCTGATCACCATGAATTTTGGAAGCTTCAAGGAATATGATATGAACAACCGCTTTTTTAACAGAAATCTTGCTGGGGGTGCTATGCTTGACATCGGTGTATATGCATTATCCTTTATAAGATGGTTTATGGATTCAAAGCCAGATCAACTGCTTTCACAGGTTAAACCAGCTCCAACAGGTGTTGATGAACAGGCTGGATTGCTTCTTATGAATAAGGAAGGACAGATGGCAACCGTTATGCTGTCCCTCCACTCGAAGCAGCCGAAACGTGGAATGGTATCATGTGAAAATGGTTATATAGAGATTATGGAATACCCGAGAGCGTGGGAGGCTTCCGTGACATACACTGAAACAGGAGATACAGAGGTTATAACAGCAGGCAAAAATGAGGATGCTTTAGCCTATGAGCTTGAGGATATGGAACAGGCAATTGCTGGCGATGATAGCAAGATGCATCTTGAATATACAAAAGATGTCATGGATATGATGACAGAATTCAGAAAGTCGTGGGGATATACATATCCAGAGGAAGAATAGCTTGATTAGCGGATTTGATGCTGCGAGTGCGGTTTGCAACAATTGCACACAATTATCAGATAAATAAAAAAAGTCCTTGACATAAGAGTGCGGTGGTGATATCTTATAAAAGCTGTCGCGTGAGCAGACAGCAAACGACAGCTTTTATGGATATATAACATGATCGATCGTTGAGATGTGATTATGAATTATATGAAAAAAGTTGTTGACATACACACTTCGGTGTGGTAATATTTAGAAGTTGTCGCCGAAGAGGTCAGACATCAGCAACCGAAAAGATCTTGAAAAAAGATAAAAAAGTTGTTGACAAAGAACTTCAGATGTGATAACATATAGAAGTTGTCGCTGAGATGCGAGAACATAAAGAACCTTGAAAAATTAACAACATGACAACCCTGAAATTCCAA
>ENA-OZEP01000024-OZEP01000024.1-human-gut-metagenome-genome-assembly--contig:-NODE-24-length-93378-cov-8.073005_pt1 | contig 93378 bp, 94 predicted proteins | sample MGYA00245074_ERZ653621 | MGnify/ENA primary metagenome ERZ653621 (study PRJEB26926, sample SAMN06165020) | human gut metagenome | biome: ENVO:00009003; feature: ENVO:2100002; material: ENVO:00002003...
TTTTCCCGGCAGATTCATTGTTGCCGGGCGTCAAGCCCGCCCAACAGCAAAGCCGTTTTGAGGAGCCAAACTGGCTCATATCCGTACCGATTTCAGAGATGATGGTAATTGCAGACCTGCGGTCAATACCCGGAATGGTGCAAAGAAGATTGATTTCACCTTCATATTTTTCCACCATCTCATTGACACAGGTATCTACCTTGGCAATCATTTTCTCAATGAAATCGTAATGCTCACGGATAATTTTGATACGAACCTTCTGCTCGTCAGCAATGGAGAAGCCTTCAATGGACTCCAGCACTTGCCCTGCCTTCTTTTTAAGGGAACGCTGTAACAGGGAAACACAATGTTCAGGATCAAAGGATTCGTCGGATGTGAGGTAATCCGTAATGGCAGTTGCGGATTTGCCAAACATATCGGACACAACAGAATCCAGAGCCACATTGCAGACGGTAAACGCATTCTGAAAGCGGTTTTTCTCGCTGCTTTTCATGGAAACCAGCTTATAGCGGTAGCGGGTAAACTCACGCAGAATACGGATATTCAAGTCTGGGATGAAGCTGCTTTTCACAAGGCCAATGCGAAACAGATCCCCGATCCACTTGGAATCTTTCGTATCATCCTTGTTTCCCTTTACAGCCTTTACCCATTTTGGGTTCGCTATTACAACCCGAATGCCACGCTTTTCAAGGACGTTGAATACCGGAACCCAGTACTTTCCGGTGGATTCCATGCAGACATCCAAACAGTTGTGTTCCAGAAGCCAATCTGCGAAACGGTTCAAGTCCGAATTGAATGTGCTGAATCGCTTTTTCTGATAGTTGGGCTGCAAGCTGTCTGCGGGCGTGGTGATGATGGTAGCAACCAGGAATGTCTTGTGAACATCTACACCGCAGCAGGTTGGGAATACGACTTTCACAACAAAACCTCCTCCATAATAATTGCGAGGAGAATGCAGGGACTGAACCGCCAAGCAATTAACAGGTGTTAAAACAATCCTTAGTGTACGGGTTCGAGACGCCACTTATTTGTGCTTGAAAAGGCGGTTCCAGCACTGATTAAAATACTGTTTTAAGTTTGAAATGCAGTCTACGACTCCTCCTACCGTGCGTTGTAGTATGCATTCCCCTCAAAATTATTCTACAAGAAAGGTGGCCGCTTGTCTTCACTCTTTCATTCCTATTTGTGCGGACGCAAAGCGGCCGAATGGCTGATTAAAATGTGATTAGTTTGCCGATTGTAATAATGTTAGCTCTTACAGAGTAAAAACCAATCCATAGAATTACAGCAATTCCGATTGCTTCTACAGCACCGGATAATGCATCTAAAGAAAATGAGAGAACATTATAACGCATTGCTGAATCAACAAATTGCGAGAATTTCTCGGATGCAGTTTCTTTGGAATGCTCTGAAATATTGAGAGCCTTTATTGTCTCGATTCCATCAATGCTTTCTTTGACATAGGACTGGAAAATAGCATTTGACTCCATTAAATGACGATTATTCCGCTCTAGAGGGGAGCAGTATGCGCAGAAGATGAGGGCGTATAGAATAATCACAATAAGAGATACGAGAAACATCTCTTTACTTATATTGAACAGAATCAACCCGCAACCCAGTACCATAAGTGTATCCAGCATGAATGTTATAGTAGCGGTCGAAATTGCTTGCCGGATGAGTGATGCGTCAGATAGTCTGGAAAGGTACTCACCGGTTCTGCGTGAGGACACAGAATCGACAGTCGCATCCATTATATGGCTATAATAGCTTTCTACAATTTCTATATCAACTGATTTTGATACTTTTGAGAGCAAAATTCCGCGAAGAAAATGAATTATGCCCATAACAAGGTAAAGAAAAATAAGGGACACGAAAATTGTTTGCAATGGGTGAACTGATAAAATGCCAGAGAAGCCCTCTTGGTGTGGTGAGGATGCCAGACTTGTATCATCACTGTGGGCGTCTGTATGGACATCAGAACAGGAATCATTTTGCTCGGTTACGTCTGAGCTTGTACTGACAACATTATCAATAACAAGCTCAAATACAAGAGACCCGACGATTCCAATACAGGACACGATAATTGAAAGGAAAAATATACCAATGAGCTTTTTTCGCTGCCCTTTTAGCAGAGAGAAAAAACTCAGCAGTGCATTAGGCATAAAATTGCCACGCTGAAAGGACTCAGTTGGTCTGAAAGAGACAACACATCCTGTCCAAATCGAAGAAAACTGTTCTGTGGAACAAACAACCCGACCATGAGATGGGTCTCCTATTAAGAAATGGCCATTGTGATATGAATAAATTACAACATAGTGGGGAAGCCTTGATCCTACAGAGACATGAGCAATGAACGGGAACGTCAATTTCCCGCTCTGTAATTCAGTGAGCAGATCATTTAAGTCTGACACAAGGGGTACAGTTTCGAAGCCTATCTTTGACCCAGCATCAACCAGGCCGTAAATATTGGAACCATTTTTATCCATTTTTGTCAATTTCCGATAAAAGGAAAGCGGCCTTTTCAACCCGTAGTACGCAGAAACCATGTAGAGACATGTAGGCCCACAATCACGTTCGTCGTGCTGAATTTTATACACTGGATGGCCCATTTTTTCTCCTTTACGTTATACATAGTAAATGTGGGGCAGCCTTAAAAGACTGCCCCACTCGGCAACCTATGGCATAGCTTTAAAATATCGTTTAGACACCATACCACTTGTCACCATTCCGGCCAAAAAATACGACAGTACCCCAGCCGTAGTGCTTGTGCGCGAAATAGAAATACGTTACGCCAATGGCGCTGGTTCCCCGACGCTCTTTTCCGCAATGCAGACATTTGACATTGTAACCGGCAGTTGTATTTCTGGCTTCGATTTCGGACATTGTACGCATAACATTTTCTCCTTCCTTGCAATATTATGTTTGAGTAGTATACACTACGAAACACCTTACATGATTTGAACGAGTTATTTGCTACCTTACGCAAATTATTATAACATACAATTTCAAAATGTCAATTCAAAATATCAATATGATAATGAAAAATCATTTTGACCACATATAATTATTTGAGGAGTGGTTTGAATGATTGCTGAGAGAATAAAAGAACTGCGTGAAGAAAAAGCATGGACGCAGACAGAACTGGCCAAAATACTGGGAGTAACAAGATCATGTGTAAATGCATGGGAGATGGGGATTTCTGTACCCTCGACGCAGTATGTTGTAGAACTTGCATCGCTATTCCATATTTCTACCGATTTTCTGCTTGGAGTAGAGGCAACGGCAAGCGTTAGTGTAGCAGGCTTGTCGGATGAGGACATTCAGCTGGTTCATACCATTATTGATCATTTGAGATCACATAGATAATCTAGAAGATAAGTAAAGTGTTCTTCTTGATTGCTATATTGCAAGATTATCTTTTATAATGTCCAAAACCATATATAACAGGCATATTTAACAGAAAACATCCCGGCACATTCAAAGTGCCGGGATGCTGTTATTTTTTCAGGACTTCCCTCACGGTCAGAATGTTTTCCTCCACGGTGAAGCGGATATCGTACCCGGCGAAAGACAGTCCGTAGACGCGCTCTGGGCTTCGCTGATAGGAGGGCCGGGGGTCGTGGGACAGAACGCCGATGGCGGCGTCCCGCTTGTCCTCCGGGAGCAGGGACAGAAGCGCGGGCGGGAAGCTGACGTTCAGCAGGAAGTCCCCGGCGGTGTCCGTAAAGCCGCCGGTTGCGTCCGGATGGCAGTCGCCGTAGGGAATGTAGGGCTTGATGTCGAAAATCGGGGTGCCGTCCATCAAGTCCGCACCGCCCACATGCAGAACCGTGCCGAATTCCCGGGTCTGCTCCACGCCCAGAAGACGGACGCTGGACAACCCCAGATTGTTGGGGCGGAAGGGAGAGCGGGTGGCAAAGACGCCCATCCGGGTGTTCCCGCCCAGCCTAGGCGGGCGCACGGTGGGAGACCAGCCTTGGCGGACAGCCTCGGAAAACTGCCAGATGAGCCACAGATGGGAAAAGTCCTCAATGCCCCGCAGAGCGTCGGAATTGCGGAATTCCGGCTCGAAGACGATGGTGGAGCGGAGGGCTTCCACCAGCCCGCTCTGCCGGGGGATGCCGAATTTGGTGGCAAAGTCGCTGTGCATCCGGGCAATGACCTGAATATTGACCGTATCCATTACGCTCTGACCTTTCTCAAGCAGAAAGTGACCGCGAAAATTGCGGCAAGCCCCAGACTGATGGCCGCGCCTGCGGAGCAGCCGGAATAGTAGGAAACCGTCAGCCCGACGACCCCGGCGAGAAACGCGAACAGCACGGAAAAACCGTGGTACTGTTTCAGATTCCGGGCGACGTTCCGCGCGGAAGCGCCGGGCAGCACCAGCAGGGAATTGAGAATCAGCAGACCAACGCTGGAAATGGACAGCGTCACCACAACGGCGATGGCAGCGGTGAACAGCGTCTGGGAAAGTCCCACGGGAATGCCCCGGGAGGACGCCAGCTGGGGGTGAATGGCGGTGAGGGTCAGGCGGTTGCTGTAGAAAATCCAGAAAACGATCACCGCCAGCAGCACCAGCGCCAGCATTCCGATCTCCCCCGGCGTGACGGAGAGAATGTCGCCGATGAGATATTTATTGTACCGGGTGAAGCTGCCGCCGCCCACGGTGGCAACGAAAATGCCCAGCGCAACGGCGGAGCTGGAAAACACGCCAATCAGGGTATCCGCCGCCTGATTGGAGCGGCTGCGGACGAAGGAAAACAGCAGGGCAAACACCACGCTGAAAGCGACTGCCGCCCAGATGGGGGCGGCCACGCCGCAGATAATGCCGATGGCGATGCCCGTAAAGGCGGAGTGTCCCAGAGCGTCGGAGAAAAAGCTCATGCGCCCGGTGACGATCATGGTGGAGAGAATGCCGAACAGCGGCGCCATGAGCAGCAGCGCCAGCAGGGCGTTTTTCATAAAGTCCCAGTGGAGCATTTCAAAGGGAAGTGCGTCCCAGATCGCGTACCAGATACTCATGCGCGGCCTCCTCTCATGTGGAAGGTGCGGTGGAATTCCTCGGAATCCAGCACGGTTTGCGGGTCGCCCTGAATCAGAACGCCGTGGTCGATGAGCACCACCTGATCGGCGTACCGGGGCAGCAGGGAAAAATCGTGGGTGGTCATCAGGATGGACAGGTCGTAATTCTTGCGGATCTCGTCCAGCATGTCCATCAACGTCTCCATGCCCTCCACGTCCACGCCGGAAAGCGGCTCGTCCAGAATGAGAATGTTGGGAATGGGTTCCAGCGCCAGCGCCAGCAGCACCCGCTGCAATTCACCGCCGGAGAGGGTTCCTACCCGCTTGTTGACCAGTTCCTCTCCGTGTACCCGGGAAAGGCACTCTGCCACCGTGTCCTTCATGGCCTTGCCGAGGCCGAGAAAAGCGGGGCGGCGGCTCATGCAGCAGGCGAACAGGTCGGACACGCTGACCGGGTCGCTGGGGTCAAAAGCGGGACTTTGGGGAACGTAGCCGATGCGGGGCTTTTTGCTTCGCTGTCCCGGCTCGGAAAAGGCGATGACGCCCTCGTACTCCCGTTGTCCCAGAATGGCTTTCAGGAAGGTGGATTTGCCCGCGCCGTTGGGGCCGATGATGGCGGCCATTTCGCCGCAGTGGACGTGAAGATTCACGTCCTTCAGAATGCAGTCGGTTCCGATTTTCACGGACATATTCTCTACCCGAAGGCAGCAGGAATGGCCGCAGGAACCGCCGTGATGTGATAGATTCATCCCAATGCCTCCTTGATGGTGTCAATGTTGCGGTACATGGCGTCAAAGTAGCTGTCACCAGCCATGGCCATGTCCAGCGAATAAACAGTCACGCCGGTTTCCCGGGAAATGACCCCGGCGGCGGAGGCGCTGCCGTTGCGCTCGGTAAAAATCGCGGGCAGATCATTTTCACGGACAACGCCGATCAGGTGTTTCAGCTCCTGAGCGGAGGCTTCACTGCCGGATTCTTCCTCCACCGCTTCCAGAATGGTCAGATCAAACGCCTGAGCAAAGTAGGAAAAGCCGTCATGAAACGTCACCAGTTCCCGACATTTAAGGCCGGACAGGCTGGATTCTCCATAGCTTTGCAGTGCGTCCAAATCTTCCAGCAGTCCGTCCAGATTGGCGGAAAATGTGTCCGCATATTCGGGATATCTCTGGGAGAGTCCCGTGCAGATATTTCCGGCCATTATCTTAGCGTTTTCCGGGGAGAGCCAGATATGGGGGTCGTCTTCATGGTGGTGGTCTTCGTGACCGTGGTCGTGTTCTTCTTCCATATGCAGAAGGGCGATGCCCTCGGAAGAATCGATGATATCCGAATCATCCAGAATGCTGTCCAGAAAATCCTCCAGCCCCGCGCCGGAGATCACAACGACCTGGGCGGCCTCCGCCGCCTTTACCTGACGGACGTTCAGGGAGTAGTCGTGCAGGCAGGAGACGCTTTCCGTCACCAGACGGGTGACGGTGAGGGGCGTACCCTCGCAGACCCGGGAGGTAAATTCATACACGGGCAGGGTCGTAGCGGCAATTTGTGCCGGCTGTGCCTGAGATCGGCAGCCGCTGAGCAGCATCAGCAGTGCCAGCAGAACCGGAAGTAAACATTTTTTTTGCATTAACGTCCATCCTTCAACGCTTTCATCTGCTTCCATCATATCATCTTTGTCAAGAAAAAAGGAGCCTGCTTTCACAGGCTCCCCATCGGTATGTATTGCGTTAATGCTTCTCCATCCAGTCTTTTACCTTGGTCTTTGCCATGCGGACAATATCCTCGGCAGGGTAGATGGAAGTCTCTCCGCCGCCTACGTGCAGGAAGTACAGGCCCTCGGGCGTCTGGTACAGGTCTTCCTCGTAACCAGCGGGATCGCCCAGCTGGCTGAAGGAATAAGCCTTGATCAGCGTTGCGGTCTCAGTGTCGTATGTTTTCTTGCAGATGACCTTCTTCATGGAACGAACCTCCTTTACTGTTGAATTCCATACAACTGGTATTATACAGTTTTTTGTCCAGAAATCAAGGGCTTATTCCAATATGTTACAATTTTTGCAAAAAGATTGGAAGGTATACTGTTTTTTTAATACAGTGAAAGCGTATTTCTATATGCAGATTGCACAATAAAATTTCCTGATTCTGGAAATGCTTCCCGCTTGCTCATAGACTGCTTCGGTGGTATAATGGGGCAAAAAAGGGAGGCGGAGAAATGAAGGACTTTCCATGTTTTGCCACAGACGACGGCGTGGCCAGCCTGATCTTAAAGGAAATTCCCTATCGGCAGGAAGCCTATATCCGCTTTCAGGACGTACAGCCGGGGCGGTTCGCGCCCTTTTTGCAGGAGTGCGTTTCCTTTTGCCGCATGGCCGGGGCAGAGAAGATATATGCTCAGGGCCACGAGGAATTGTCGCAGTATCCGCTGCACGCCGCCGTTTACGAAATGCGGGGAAAAGCGTGGGTGGATACGAAGCTGCTGGAAAACATCTTTCCGGTGACGGAAGCCACGGCGGAAACATGGCGAAAGCTCTGCAACGAGCGGATGCGCGGCGTTGACTGCGCCGCGACCCAGACCGCCGGGGATGAAAAGGAAATTCTGGAATCCGGCGGCGCGTATTTTGTCCACAGCGCCGGGGAACTTCTTGGTATTGGCTGGATGAAGGACACCGAACTTCTGGCGGTATGTTCCGTGAAACCCGGGGCGGGGGAACGGGTGATGCACACGCTTATGTCGCTGGTGGAAGGCGCGGGAATGACACTGGAAGTCGCGTCCACCAATGCAAAAGCCATCCGCCTGTATGAAAAGCTGGGCTTTCTGCGCACGGCGGAGAAAGTGCGCTGGTACCGGGTCGGGTAGAAATCATGCGGCATCCCGTTTGACACCGGGGATAAAATATGCTATCGTATATTGGGGTCTATCTGAAAACCATCAACACGCCCAAACAGCGGGTCTTTTCCGCCTGCTGTGCACCATTTTTCCTTGCAATACACAAAGTATTCCTGCGAAAAAATGGCTTCATCAGGCGAAAAATCCCTTGCTGTTGGTCATGTTTCCGGTTTTCAGATAGACCCCAGAAAAATAAAGCAGTATTTGTCGGTTGAGAAACCGGCTTCATCGGAGGAAAAGAATGCGGTTTGGGCGAGGATTTATCATATTGCTGTCGCTGCTGCTTGCGGGGCTGATCCTGCTTGCTTGGCACGAAGAACCGAAACAGGGGGCGACCCTTTCTCTGGAAATTTCCTCCGGCAGCTCGAAGGAGAAGATCACCTGCTGGCAGGCGGATTCCGGGGAAAGCTACTTTTTCCTGCCGTCCTACGGGGAGCTGGACGAGGCCAGATTCCGGGTCAGCGGAAAGGGAACGCTGGCGCTGGACGGCACGGTGCTGACCGACGGCATGTCCTGCGGCGGTTTGGTTCTGGACAAGCCCTACAATCTGACGAACGGGGCGGGGGACAGCATGGGAAGCGTTACCTTTGTCCGGTCGGGGAATGTGGCGGCCATCTATCTGGACGTGGCTTCCGGCAGCATGGACAATATTCATGAAGATCTTGACCACAGCGAGTCCGGCCGCATCCGGGTCTACAAGGCCGACGGAAGCCCGGACTATTCCGGGCAGGTCAAATCCATAGGCGGGCGGGGACAGTCCACCTGGGGAGCGGCCAAGAAGCCCTACAGCGTTACCCTGTCCGACAGGGCTGACCTTCTGGGTATGGGCAAGGCGAAAAAGTGGATCTTGCTGGCGAATGCCTACGATTCCAGCCACCTGCGCAACAAAATTGTTCTGGACGCTTCCGCCGCAGTTGGGCCGCCCTACACGCCGGAATGCCGGTGGGTGGATCTGTACCTGAACGGCGAATATGCGGGGCTGTACCTGCTGACCGAGCGGAACGAGGTGGATTCCCAGCGGGTCGATATTGCGGGAGACGGCAGCTTTCTGGTGTCCAAGGACTGGGAGACCCGCTTTATTTCCCGGAAGCGAACCTATTTTACCACGGATTCCCACGCGGCGCTTCGCATTCTTTATTCGGACATTTCTACAGAGGAGCTGAAAAGCACATGGCAGTCGGCGGAAAACGCCATTCTTGCCGAGGACGGCATTGATCCGGTCACGGGAAAGAGCTGGCAGGAATTGATTGACATGGACTCGTGGGTCAGAAGATTTCTGATCGAGGAAGTTTTTGCAAACATTGACGCCGGGATACGCAGTCAGGCGTTTTTCCGGGACGGTGCGGACGGAAAGATCTGCGCCGGGCCTGTGTGGGACTACGATCTTGCGCTGGGGAACAGATATGCGTGGCCGAAGCCCAGCGCGAATATGGCCTTTGCCAGTATCGAGGGCATCTGGGGTTCCGAATGGTACGCAAAACTTTACTTGAAAGAGGTATTTTACAGCCGCCTGACGTCAGTTTATGAAACGGAATTCCGCCCGCTGCTGGACTACATAGTGGGTGAGCAGATCGACCGGTACGCGGAGGAAATTTCCGCCGCCGCCGCTATGAACCGCCTTCGTTGGGAAACGGGAGACGCCGCGTTGGAAGCAAAGTGGATGAAGCGTTACCTGTCGGAACGTGTGGAATTTTTAGACAGTCTGTGGCTGAAAAACGAGCATTACTGCGAAGTCACCGTTTTCCTGGAAGACGGCGTCAGGCTGCGCTACTATGTCTGCCCCGGAGAGGTCATGCCAGAGCTTCGGGATTACATCAGTACGCCGTTTGTCACCTACGATGGCTGGTATAATAAAAAGACAGAGGAACCGTTTGATTTGTCCCAGCCCATATGGGAGGACACGGACATCTATCTGAAGTATACCCAGAACCAGCAAGCCGCGGAGGAGGAATACGCCACGGAGGAAGCTTCCATTCTCCGCTACGCACCGCTGGCGGCATTTATGGTGCTGGGGGTGCTGATCGTTGCGGTGGACATCTACCGCAGCCGAAAGGAGGGCAGACATGGGAGAACCAAAACCGGTCAACTTTCGTCATGAGCTGAAATACCTCATCAGCAGCGCGGAGGTGACCATGCTCAGAACCCGGCTGTCGGGGCTGATCTCTCTGGACGCCCACGCGAAGAACGGGCATTACACCATCCGCAGCCTGTATTTTGACGACTATGACGATCGCTGTCTTCTGGAAAATGAAAACGGCACCGATCCCAGAGAGAAATTCCGCATCCGCATTTATAACGGCAGCGCCGAGCGCATCAGTCTGGAATGCAAGCGCAAGGAGCGTGGGATGACCCATAAGACATCCTGCCCGCTGACCCGGGAGCAGACGGAGCTTCTGATGGCGGGAAAGATAGTGCCCAATGTGGCCGATCAGCCGCCCCTTCTCCAAAAGCTCACGGCGCAGATGATGACCCGCCGCCTGCACCCCGTGGTCATCGTGGAATACGAGCGCATTCCCTTCGTTTATAAAAGCGGCAATGTCCGCATTACACTGGACACCAATCTGGTTTCCTCCAGCGATGTCAGTCAGTTCCTGCGTGAGCGGATACCCCACCGGCCGGTCATGCCGCTGGGACAGCAGCTTCTGGAAGTCAAATATGACGCCTACCTGCCGGACTTCCTGTACCAGAGTCTTCAACTGTCCGACTTAAGACAGACGGCATATTCCAAGTACGCACTGTGCAGAAGATATACAAGATAAGGAGAGAGTCATGAGCTTCAAAGATATTTTCAAGAAATCCTTTCTGGAGGGCTTTGCCTCCACGGAGATCACCACGCTGACGGTGGTCACGGCACTGGGCGTGGCGTGTCTTCTGGCGCTGTACATCTTTTTCGTCTATCGGGTCGTGACCCGGAAGACCTTCTATTCCAAGAACTTCAACATCACGCTGGCCGGTGTCACCGTGATCACGGCGTCGCTCATTCTCACCATGCAGTCCAGCGTGGTGCTGTCGCTGGGCATGGTGGGCGCGCTATCCATCGTTCGCTTCCGTACCGCTATCAAGGAGCCGATGGATCTGATGTTCCTGTTCTGGTCGATCAGCGTGGGCATTATCTGCGGCGCGGGACTTGCTCAGGTGGCGGTCATTCTGTCCGTGGTGATGACCCTTGGTATCCTGATTCTGGACAGGCTGCCCGTGGCGCGCGCGCCCATGATCTTTGTGGTCAACGCCGATAACTTCGACGCGGAGGACGCTGTCGTGGAGACCGTGCGAAAATACGCGAAGCATTACCGCATCAAGTCCCGGAATCTGGCGGAGAATTCTCTTGATCTGGTTCTGGAGCTGCGGACGGACGAGGGCGGTAAGCTGGTCCGGGAAGTGATGGGACTTGCGGGCGTGACTTCCGCGTCTTTGCTTGCTCACGACGGCGAAGTAACATTCTGACCACTGTACAGGAAAAATACTTGACAGGCAGAAAAGTCTGTGCTATAATACCCGACGGTCAAGGAAATGTACTTGACACGGGAGGTTCTGAATGGACGCGCTGGAAATGTCGCTTCTGTATGACTATTACGGTGGACTGCTGACGGGCAAACAGAGGCAATGCTTTGATCTGCGCTACAATCAGGATCTTTCTCTGGGCGAGATCGCTCAGGTGATGGGCGTGAGCCGTCAGGCCGTAAGCGACAACCTGACGCGGACGGAGGCGCTTCTCCGGAAAATGGAGGATAGCATCGGCTGTGTCGGCCGGGATCTCAAGAACCGGAATGCGCTGCGGACGATTCTGGACGCGGCGGAACGCCTGAAAACGTACCCGGATGAAACCGTTTCAGTTCTGGCAGGGGAGATCATCGAAGCTGCTCAGGACTTTGAGGAGTAAAGTATGGCATTTGAAGGCTTAACCGAAAAGATTTCCGCGACCTTCAAAAAACTGCGCGGCAAGGGACGCCTGAAAGAGGCGGACGTAAAGGAGGCTATGCGGGAGATTCGCATGGCGCTGCTGGAAGCGGATGTCAGCTATAAGGTGGTCAAGGATTTTACCAAATCCGTCACCGAGCACTGCATCGGCGCCGACGTTCTGGAATCCCTGACTCCTGCCCAGATGATCGTGAAGATCGTCAACGAGGAGCTTTGCAAGCTCATGGGCAGCGATACCAAGCATATCAACATCAACCCCAACGGCCCGACGGTGGTCATGCTGGTGGGCTTGCAGGGCGCGGGTAAAACCACCAACGGCAGCAAGCTGGCCGGACTGATGAAGCGGCAGGGGAAGAACCCGCTGCTGGTCGCCTGCGACATTTACCGTCCCGCCGCCATTCAGCAGTTGAAGGTCTGCGGCGAAAAGCTGGGCATTCCCGTGTTTGAAAAGGGAACGCAGGACCCGGTGCAGACGGCGAAAGAGGCCGTCCTCTACGCCCGTCAGCACGGCCATGACATGGTGTTTCTGGACACCGCCGGCCGTCTGCATGTGGACGAGGCGCTGATGAACGAGCTGAAAAACATCAAGGCCACCGTCAAGCCCGACGAGATCATGCTGGTCGTGGACGCCATGACCGGACAGGATGCGGTGAACGCCGCTCAGAGCTTCAACGAGTGGCTGGATATTGATTCCGTGATGCTGTCCAAGCTGGACGGCGACGCGAGAGGCGGCGCGGCGCTTTCCGTCCGCGCAATCACAGGCAAGCCCATCAAGTTCGCCGGTATCGGCGAGAAGCTGGAGGACATCGAGCCGTTCCATCCTGACCGGATGGCCAGCCGCATTCTGGGCATGGGCGATGTGCTGACCCTCATCGAGAAGGCAGAAAAGGCTTACGATGCCAAAAAGGCCGCCGAGATGGAGGAAAAGCTGAAATCCAACCGCTTCACCCTTCAGGACTTTTACGACCAGATGGTGCAGATGAAATCCATGGGCTCCATGGAGGAAATTCTCGCCCAGATGCCCGGCGGCGGAAACCTCAAGGGCGTCAAGCTGGACGAAAAGGCCATAGCGCACACCGAAGCCATCATCCTGTCCATGACCCCCAAGGAGCGGGAAAAGCCCGAGATCATCGGCGCAAGCCGGAAAAAGCGCATTGCCGCAGGCGCTGGCCTGAAGGTAGAGGACGTGAACCGGCTTCTTAAATCCTTTGAGCAGATGCGCAAGCTCATCAAGCAGTTCTCCGGCCCCGGTGCGGGGAAGAAAATGAAGCGCATGGGCCGTATGGGCGGCTTTGGCGGCTTCCCCGGCTTCTGAGCCGAAGCCGTATTGATTCGTTCGCTGTAAGCAAATATGCTTTGCGATATAGATTTATAGATTATTTATGGAGGTGAAACTCTCATGGTTAAGATCAGACTGAGAAGAATGGGCGCGAAGAAGGCTCCTTACTACCGGATTGTTGTCGCTGACTCCCGTTCTCCCCGTGATGGCCGCTGCATTGAGGAGATTGGCACTTACAATCCTCTGACCCAGCCCGCTACCATCACCGTCGATGCCGAGAAGGCTCAGGCATGGATCAAGAACGGCGCTCAGCCCACTGACACCGTCCGCGGCCTGCTGAAGAACGCCGGCGTGCTGTAAGATCCGCAAAGGAGAATTCCGCAATGAAAGAACTTTTGCTGTATATGGCAAAGAATCTGGTGGATGATCCTGATGCCGTCACCGTAACCGAAACCTCTGACGAGGAAGGGAAGGTGCTGGAGCTTCGTGTCGCTGAGGGCGACATGGGCAAGGTGATCGGCCGCCAGGGACGGATCGCCAAGGAGATCCGCACCATTATTAAGACTGTAGCCCAGCGCACAGGCGAGAAGGTCACGGTCGAAATCGTGGATTAAGCGAGGATGCGTGACATTTGTCACGCATTTTTCGTTATCCCGGCTGCTTGCCGGGAATGTGATAAGAAATCATCTGCTCATTTGAGCAGTAGGGGAGAATTGAAATGAAACTTCCATATATTGAAGCCGGTGAGATCGTCACCACCCACGGCGTCCGGGGAGAGGTCAAGGTTCTGTCCTGGCTGGACAGCCCGGAAATGCTCTGCGAATTTGACCGCTGCCGGATAAGCGGCAGGGAATACGTCATGGATTCCGTTCGGGTGCAGAAGACCTGCAATCTGGTCAAGCTCCGGGGCGTTGACACCATGGAGGACGCCCAGAAGCTTCGGGGGAAAACCATGGAGCTGTACCGGGAGGATATCTCCGACGAGCTGATCTTCGCCTCCGAGCTGGTGGACGTGGAGGTCTACGCGGACGGTGCGTGCATCGGCAAGATCAAAGAGGTGCTGGACTACCCCGGCAACAGCGTCTACGTCGTGCAGGGGGAACGGGAGTACCTGATCCCCGCGGTGAAGGAATTCATTCTTTCCACCGATCTGGAAAGAAATCAGATGCAGGTGAAGCTGCTGAAGGGAATGGCAAGCGATGAGGATTGACATTCTGACGCTGTTTCCCGACACGCTGGGGGATGTGCTTTCCGAAAGCATTCTGGGGCGCGCGCAGGAGCGGGGATATATTTCCATCGAAGCACACCAGATACGGGACTACACGGCCAACAAGCAGAATCAGGTGGACGACTATCCTTACGGCGGCGGGCGGGGCGCCATCATGCAGGCTGACCCCTTATACCGCTGCTGGGAGGCGGTGTGCGATGAGGCCGGGGGAGAGGTGCATACCGTCTATCTGTCCCCCTGCGGACATACTTTCAAACAGGCGGATGCCATTCGCCTGAGCAAGCTGGACAATCTGATTCTGGTCTGCGGCCATTACGAGGGCATTGACCAGAGGTTTATTGACGAGTGCGTGGACGAGGAAATTTCTCTGGGTGACTTCGTCCTCACCGGCGGGGAGATTGCCGCCATGGCGGTGACGGATGCGGTGTGCCGCATGGTTCCGGGGGTGCTTGCCGACCCGGAGTGCTTTGAGGACGAGAGCCACTTCAACGGCCTGTTGGAATACCCCCAGTACAGCCGTCCGGCGGTATGGCACGGGCGGGCGGTGCCGGAAATTCTGCTCTCCGGCAATCACGAAAAGGTGCGTCAATGGCGGCGGAAGCAGGCGCTTCGCCGCACCCGGGCGCGGCGGCCGGACCTGTATGCACAGCTGGATTTATCGTCGAAGCAGGACAAGAAGCTGCTGAAGGAAATGGAGGCGGAAGACCGTGAACAAACTGGAAACTCTGAAAACATGGGTGCAGGAGAGTAACCGCATCGTCTTTTTCGGCGGCGCGGGAGTGAGTACAGAGTGTGCAACTTAGTCCACCATACGGGTAAGATTAAATCCGGGGCTTAATCCCGGTTACCTCAGTCCCGTCTATATAGATCTCCTCTATGATGGATCTCCACAGGCGGCGCTGATCTTCTTTATCCAGAGATTCGTAGGTTGAAAGAAAATCGCTTTCCAGAAACGACTTGATCCAATCCAAATTGGCCGGACGGTTTTCGGATTCCTGCTGCTTTGCCTTTTCGACCTCAGCCTTTATCCTTTTTGTTTCGGCGGCATATTCTTCATCGCCGATATTGCCGGCAATAAAAATCACATTTAAGCGGCGCAGCTGCTCATTCAGAGCCACGAGGCTCTGGATCTTCGGCTGACGCCGCTTTTGCGTTTCCTGAGCCTCGGCCTGCACGATATAGTTTTCCAGCTGGGATTTTATATTCTCCAGAAGGTATTTTTCAATTTTTCGCTCCGACAGCTGATGTCGGTAGGCACAGGTCCTGAGCTTTGAATTATTACACCGATAGCCGTTGTATTCTTTGGAACGGTCATTGGGATAGGTCTTAAATGTGGCTTTCATGGTCGCCCCACATCCAGGGCAGCGGATGAGGCCGGTGAACAAATAAACCCGGTCGGGGCGCTGTGTTTTCTTGATGACTTCATGGCCCAGGATGATGCGCTCCCAGTCTGCCCGATTGATGTACGCCGGACAATAGTCTTCGACACCATGGAATATGCCGGTGTATAACTCGTTTCTGGCGGTTGTCATCCAAGTGCGATAATTCCGCGTAATTCCATATTTCTCGCAGCAGTACATACCGGCTTTCCGGACGCTGCTATATTTTACCACGTAGTCCCAGAAGTCTTGCACGATCATTTCGGTTTCTGGATTTTTTACACAGCGTTTTGCGCCGTCTATAACTTGGGGCATATATCCATATGGCCACTGATCAGCCCCTCCGGTGAAGCACCATTCTTTTCGGCGGCGCTTCCCATCGAATACGAATTTAATGCGCTCGCTGGTTCGGTCAGACTCATTTTCCGCGACGGAAAGCATAATGTTAACCTTCAGGCGGCCGTCCGCCGTAGCGGTGTTGTAGTCCTCCATGGTGGCCTGCCAGGTAACATTGTTTGCTTCCAGAATCTCCTGGATTTTGTGATACTCCCGGACGTTGCGAAACCACCTATCCAGCTTGATGAACAGTATCCGGTCGATTTTTCCTGCCTGGACGTCCGCCAGAAGCTCCTGCATGACTTTCCGCTTCAGAGCAGGCTTTCGAGCGCTGTGGCCTTCATCACGGTAGACGCCGACTATTTTGTACCCGAGATCATTGGAATACTGTGTGAGGACTTCCTCCTGCGTTTGCAGGCTGTAACCCCTTAAGAACTGTTCTTCCGTAGATACACGCGGATAGAGCGCCACTCGGAGGATTTTTTCAGAGACAGATCTGGATTGAGCCATTTTGTTCTTGCCTTTCCGGGGCAAATCTGCTATCATAAAAGGCGCAGAATGCCCCTATAGTGATGGGTGGGAACTGCATTGCTCGGCGGTGTTGGTAGCACAGCCGGGCGCCTGAACCGCTTCGGTGTTGGTAGCACCGGGGCGGTTTTTTCAGCAATAGAACGTCGCGGAGCCGAAGAAGGAAACCCATTTTTCAATGACCTCACCGCTTCTGGCTTCAATGATCATCATGATGTTCCGCAGGGTGCGGGTGGGAATCTGAGAATTATTGTTGCACAGGTAGCAGCCGCCGGCGGCCGTGATCCAGATCTTCGTGGCGTTGGCGGTGGGCGCTCCCTGAGAGACGTGGACGTGGACAGGCTCTAGCGGGTCATTTTCGTTTGACCAGAAGTAAACCCAGTAGGAACCGATCTTAAAAACCTGAGGCATTGTCGAATCCCCCTTCCTGCGCGAAACGGAGAATCAGGTGGGCGGTAGAGCGGATGACTTCCTCATACTTTGCCACTTCCTCCGCCGTCAGGCCGGAAACATCCTGCCATTGGTAGCCGGGGAGAATGCAGGTGCCATAGTGGAAGCAGTCCTTCTCGTCCGGCTTTTCCACATAGACCTTAACCGTACCGTCCGGGCGCATTTCTGAGTGGACGATCTCTGCGGAATCATCAAGGGTCATAAATGCGTACATCATAGGGATACCTCCTTTGGGGTGAAATGATTGCAATTGTTTATTGACAAATAGAAAAATATGTGTTATGACCATCCTGAATAGGGGGAATGGATATGGTCAAAAAAGTGGAACGATATTTTTACCCTGCTGTATTCACGTATGAGGAAGGGCAGGAAATTGCCGTTGTGTTCCCGGATCTGGACGTAGCGACCAGCGGCGAGAATGACGATGACGCGCTGCTTTCGGCACGGGAACTGCTTGGGTGCGTAATGTTCGGCCTGGAGGAAGACGGCGAGAGCATCCCGGAGCCGACGCCGCTGAGCGCCGTGGCGTTGGAACCCAACGAGCGGGTGGTGCTGGTGGATGTGTATATGCCCGCCGTCCGGATGGCGCAGAATAACAAGTCTGTCAACCGAACCGTAACCCTGCCGGCCTGGCTGAATGCTGCCGCGCTGGAACGGAATATCAATTTCTCCCAGGTGCTTCAGGACGCGCTGAAAACACAGATGGGAATTTAAGTGAATCAATCTGCCGCTTCGGTACTTATGTGCTGGAGCGGGTTTCTTATGCCTGAATACTGTCTAGCTAATTGTGCCCAAATTGGGCACCGCTATTATTTACCTACCCGGAGAGCGACTCCGGGTAGGTATTCGTTTTTATCCTGCAATGTTAATCTCGGTTTTAATCTCATCGCTTGAAAAACTGAGAAATGGCTTGATCTCAATTTCGACCGGGGATGTATCGTTCGTTAAAACGAAAGCTGCCATTGTTTCAATGCCGGCTCCAGGCTTCACGTCACGAATGGAACTGCCAGACAAATCGTCGTCGTGCAGAATTGCGGTTTCCAGCTCAACGCCATCCTGAAATGCGGAGAAGTCGATGGCGAGAGCAAAACTTGTGGCTTTATCACCATTATTTGTGAATCCCAGGTCGAAAATGATGGCTTTCTTTCCCTGGTAGTCTTCTCCAATTTTATAAGAGATGATAGATACGGCATAGTCGTCGATGGTCTGCGCCGTGTCAGAGCCTGGGGCGACGCTTAGTTCTGTAACTCCTCCCTCGGCGATCTCAAAGGTTTTGCCAAGCATTTCATCACTGAAAGAAATAATTTCTTCCACTTCAAATTCAACGGGGGCTGTTTCACTGGACAGCGAATAGGCGGCGACAACATCGATTGAAGCACCTGGCTGGACGTCCTTCATGAGATCGTCGGCGTTGTATACGCTGTTGTCCATGATAATTGCACTGTCCAGCTGCACTCCGTTCTGGTATGCCTTATAGCTCAGGGCGAACATGACGCTCTCGTTCTCTTCAGAGTTATTTGTGAAAGAGAATCCAATGAGGATAGCGGGCTTTCCCGCATAGTCATTCGCGAGCTTGAAGTCGTGAATCTGCACGTCGTAGTCGCCAAGTGTTCCGGCATCTTCAAGCGTGACCGGGGCGGGCGTCGTTGCCGCCGGAACCGTAATGGGGGTTGCGGCAGCGTCGTTGGACTGTGTAGCGCCGCTTGTGGTAGGGGTGGGGGAGCCGCATGCAGTCAATGAGCACAGCATCAGTACGGACAGGATGAACGAAACAATACGTTTTTTCATGGTAAAGCCTCTTTCCTAAATATTCCACCAAGATGACCTTGGATGGTTTCTTCTCAGCCCAACAACCCGTTTATATGCGGGTGCTGTTACCTTACAGCGCTGGTGAACGCCACTGCCTTGCCGAGGATCCGGACGCTGTTCATTTCTTCGTTCCAGTAGACAAACGGTTTATACATGGGGTTCTCTGGTTCCAGAGAGATGTGGTCATCGAAAAGTCTGACACGCTTCAAAGTGGCTTCATTATCAATGAGGACGGCGGCAATTTCGCCGTTCTCTACGGTATCCTGCTGGCGAATGTAAACAACGTCACCGTCGAAGATACGGGCATTTATCATGCTGTCGCCTTTGCAGATCAGCGCGAAATCAGCTTTGATGTGCTTGGGAATGCCGACATATTCCTCAATGTTTTCCTCTGCCAAGATCGGTTCTCCACAAGCGATGGTGCCAACGAGAGGAATCTTGCGCATTTCGGGCATGGGAATTATGTTACTAGCGACCGGAATAGCGGACGTAAATTGCAACTTGTTTACAACGTCAGATTTTCCCAGAAGATAATCCATATCAACATTGAAATAATCTGCGATGTGTTCCAGCGTCTTGAAATTCGGTTCGCGTTCGCCGCGCTCATACATATTAACGCTGCTTTTCGATATGCCGATTTGCTTGGAAAAATCGTACTGGGACAGCCCCTTTGATGTGCGAAGTGACCGCAATCTATCACAAAACTTTGCCATATGGTTCTCCCTCCAGAGGTTATAGTTAGATTGTACACGAAACGTGAACACTAGGCAATAGGCAAAACTAACAAAATACCTGCAAGAATTTAGTGCACAATTTGTGCTCTGATGTGGTTGACAAATGAATACCATATGTGTACAATATTGACAAGAGCACGAAACGTGCACGATGGAGGTGACATATATGAGCATTGGTACAAAGCTTAAAGCGTTGCGTGCACAAAAACAGAAAACTCAGCAGCAGGTGGCAGATGACCTGAATATCACAAAATCGGCGCTTGCTATGTATGAGCGGGACGGTAGAGTTCCAAGAGACGAAGTCAAGGTACGTATTGCTGATTACTACGGTGAGTCCGTCCAGTCTATTTTTTTTAGCGCCTGAGTGCACTAATTGTGCACGACGTGTAAAGGACTAAGCGGGAGGGGGGTGGGGTGATTACATGAGATTCGACCCTAAATGCGCAATCGATGTACTGGCTGCCATCGAAGAAGCTGTCAGCTGCAAAAGCTCCTTTGTCTATATCGCAGGTGAGCCAAAGCCGGAAATGCTAAAAGGGTATTCCCCCGACAAAATAATCTACCACATTCAGCAGTGCGATCTGGCCGGGTATCTCGTTGACTGCTACATAACCGGCAATGGTGCAATGGCCTTCGTGGAAGACCTTCACCCCAAAGGGCATGAAATACTGTTCAACAGCCGAATGGGAGGTGAGGGATATGCAAACCGCAACGTTGATTCTGGCGATCAGTTCTCTGGTGCTCGGCATTGCGACAGCAATTTGTAGGCAGATATGGAAGTGACAGTAATCTTTTTCGTTATCAATTTCTTCGATGAATAAAGTTTTACTGTCAGCTTTTCGCCGGTCGGAATCCTGATTGTGCTGTCACTCGGTACGATCAGGATATCAGCAAAACTCTTTCCGTCTATCCGGACGGGCAAACGGTCAGAAAACCACTGCTCGCAAGAGACTGAGCTGCCTTTCGCGTTCAGGTCGATCTGAAGAAGTTTGCGGCGATAGCTGCCATAGTCTCCATTCCCCAGACTGCTGGATATTGTGATTCTGGAGATGATCACCGGGCTATATGAGCAGTTCAAGATTTTCAGATTCACGACGTCTGAGGCACCTTTCACGTTTGTCGGGCGGAAGATGCCGGAAAGCTCAACTTCGATGTGCTGCCTGTGCTGAATGATATTGACAACGAAGTTGTACACAGACATGACAAAAGCGGCAATAGCTATCGCGTAAGTCACATTATCGCGAGTGCTGAACCATTCCAGGGCTTTATTTACGTAGTTACCCATATCATCGCTTCCTTTTATGGCGATCATATCACAAACGACAGATTTTTACAATAGCTCGACAGAGCGGGAGGAGGTGAGAGGATGTACATTCACGAAGCGATAAAGGCCAGTGACCGGGAATTTCCGTGCATCACGCGGGAAGCGTGGACGCGGATACAGGACGGAGAACGCAGGGTTCTGGTTTATCTATGCCCTACGAATACCCCGGACAATGTCATCGCCGACGGCGCTGCGGGTCGGCTGCCTTCCAGAGGTTGGCAGCCAAAGCTCGAAGATCTGATTGCCAAAGACTGGATGCCAGCCGATGGCCTTTCGGTGATAAAGCTATCGCAGAAATGAAAGCACCGTTTTGAGAGAGGGGTGAAAGAATGGCACACAAGTTCAAAACGGACAATGAGCTTCTGGATATTGCCGTCTCCGTAATGGATATGCTTCGTCCGCTACACCTGGCTATTGGGGAGGCTCGGCAAGTTCTTCGCGAAGCAGAGGACGGACTGGAATACCAGACTTTGCCGGAAAGACCGAAGGGAGACGCACATGTTTGACATACCAAAACTCATGCAGGTTCTTTCAGAAATTCTGTCGGATAAGTACGGCTGCACGATCATCATGACCGCGATTCCGAAGGATCAGGCGGAATGTAAAGGTGATTTAGCCTGACCGGATTCATCCCGGTCAGAGAGGGGAGGGGAATTATGCAGATTGAAACTCAGGTCATCGTCACAAAAAATGCGATCATCCGCATATATCATCCTGACCTTACAGACGAGGAACGCGCCAAGCGGATGAAGGCCATTGAACTGGCGGCGATTCGTCTTGTTCAGGCAAACCGTCAGGCCGAGGCGCGGAAGCGGCTGCAGGAAGATGCTGCCGCCACCCAGGCATAGCGCTAAGGTACATAAGAACGCCCCTGAGCCGCGTGGCGGAAAACGCGGCATCCCACCGGGGCTTGGACGTGGGCTAAAAACTCCCACTGGCGCGTCGGGTGAACCCTTCCCAACTGAAGGCCGGTTCGATTCCGGTCTCCCGGATACTCTCCTTTCTCCCCATACTGGCACCCCGGAAAGACGGGGCCGCGGCGGGCGGAATCCCGCTACCAAGGGGTGTAATTGTGCGTGACCGCGATCCCTCGAAAGACATTGGAACGCTCCGTTTTTGGCAAGTTTGCGTAAAACCCAGCACCGCCTCACACTGCGGAAAAAGGTGCCGCTCCGGACGGAATTCCGGAACCATGCCCGCCGGGGGTGATTCGCCCCGGAATGAAACCGCGTATCTGGCAGCGCGTCGATGGGTGGAACAGCCAGCAAGCAAACGAGGCCCGGCCTATTGGAAGGGGCGCACCCTCCGCAAGGGTAGAACGCGGTGGTAATGCGGAAGTCAGTTACGCATGACAGCCGGGACAGACCGGCCGCGCGGTACTGCACACATGCCGCGACCCGATGGCGTGGGCGTCGGGCTGGGTGAGATAGCACACTCCCGCAGGGTTAAATCAAACACCCGCCCGGCGGCATAGTGGGGTTCGAGTCCCCCTCGCGGCGGGTCTTGTAGTGCGGACCAATGCCGGAATCTGAGGGCGTACCGGGGAAGAACAGCCCTCCCATATGGGCAGCTGGCGCATGAGGATGCGCTCCCGCAGCACGGCGGGAGGGAGCAGGTTCGACTCCTGCGCTGCTCTCCACTTTAGCCCGGAGAGGGTGAAAACTACGGACATCCGATACAAAGATCCACGGACGCACTGCACCAGGTGCGGGAAGCTTCTGCCCTCCGGGCGGAAACGGCTCTGCTATGAGTGCCGCCCGAAAAAGCGGTACAAGCAGGCCGTCGTGACGCCCCCGGTGCCGCCGAAGCCCCGGTATACCTGGCAGGAGCAGGACGCAAGGGCGGAAGCCCGGGGGCTTACCTATGGGCAGCTGGTGAATCTGGAGAACAACGGTTTGCCTTTGCCGCCGCTTCGGCGTTCGGTGCAATGGCCGTGGGACAGCCCTCACCGGGGCGAAGAACAAATTTAACAAAGGGGAGGCACTACAATGGCTGAACAGATCCCACGGGAGCAATTCTCCGCGTGGGCAAATATTCCTGCGCGCGTCCTGTTTGATCGGGAGATCAGTGATCGGGCGAAGCTCCTGTATGGGCTGATTTCCTGTATGTCCAACAGCTACGGGTTCGCGTTTGCCAAAAATTCGACGCTTATGCGGTACTTGAATGTGGAAGAAAGGAGCCTTCAGAGGACGCTCAAGCAGCTGCTGGACAGCGGCTACATACGAATTGAAGACGGGTCAGGCGGGCGCGGAACCCTCCGCAAAATCTTCACGGTGGAAGTTTGCCCTCGAAACCCCGTCAATCCTGACGGGGTTAACCCCGCCAAATCTGACGGGGTTATGAATAATAATTGTAATAATAATAAAATAAACAATAAAGCGAGAGCGCCGAAGGAGTATCTGACGGATCAAGGGCTGTTCGACTGGTTCGACAACTGGGCTGTCCGACTGGACGCCGACCCAGAGGAAACGACGAAGCTCATCGGCGATCTGCACGCATTCGCGGAAATGCGTAAGGCCAAGAAGAAGCCCATCCTGACGGTGAACGCCGCCGGGCGGCACGCGAAGAAGCTGCTGGATTACTCGGCGGACTTCCCGGAGTATCGGCTCGCTGCCATGCGCTATGTACTGTCCCAGTCGGTTGAATCCAACTGGGAAAAGCTTTACCCCATCACGAAGCCGGACGATTTTAACCGCTGGCTGCATGATAACTACGGTGTCCAAGTTGGGCACGCGGAGCCGGAGGTGGAATACTTTGAGTAGCGTTTCCTATGAAGCCTGGATGCAGGCGCAGCAGAGTGTCCTCGGTTCCGTCCTGATCGACGATCGGTGCGCGAGCTTCCTGGTGTTCGGCCTGGCAGAGGAAGATTTCTGCGAGAGTTACCGGTCGCTGTACCGGGCTATCCGGGAGCTTTACACCACCGGAAAGCCGGTTGACCCGGTCGCGGTGCTGAATGTCGTGGGCGACTCGTACAAGGATTTTATCGTCCAGCTGATGAACATTACCCCCACCGCCGCGAACTGCAAAATGTACGTGGATATCGTCAAGCAGCAGTCCCGGGTGCTGAAGCTTCGGGACACCGGGCTGGCGCTGTCCCGGATTTCCACGGAGGAGGAAGGCGCGGAGCTGCTCGCCAATGCCGCCTCTGAAACGGTGCGGGACGACGGAGACGTGTGGAGCCTGGCGCAGGGATTTTCCGACTGGATGCACCGATACCAGAAAAAGCCCGACTATCTGGACTGGTTTATCCCTCAGCTTCGGCGGATGATTCGGGCGGAGAAAAGCGACTACTTCATTGTGGGCGCTAGACCTTCGGCGGGTAAAAGCGCTTTTGCCCTTCAGGCGGCGCTGTACTGGGCAGTCGTGTGCAACAAGCGGGTGGGGTTCTTCTCCCACGAAACCAGCCGGGAGAAGCTGATGGACAGGCTGGTCGCCTGCGCTTCCGGTGTCCCGATGGATGCGGTCAAGGAGCGGACGCTGGATGATAAGCAGATGGAGGCCGTGTGCTCCATCTCGTCCCGGATCAACTCCGCGCCGCTGTTCCTGTTTTCCGCCGCCGGGCGTACCGTGCAGCAGATGCAGGATCGGGCGCTGTACAAGCGGCTGGACATCGTGATCGTGGATTATCTGCAAATCGTCGCCGCCCCGGGTAATGACGAATACACCCAGGTGACGGCGGTTTCCAAGGCGCTGCACACCATGTGCCAGCGGTTCGGGATCTTCTGTCTCGCCCTGTGCCAGCTGAGCCGGACGAAGACGGACAAGTCCGGCCACGCCCAGCGTCCCCGGCTGGAAGATCTCCGTTCCAGCGGCCAGATCGAGCAGGACGCCGACGGCGTATTCTTCCTTCACCCGCTGGAGGAGCCGGACAAGCCCCGGGAGTTGATCATCGCCAAGAACAAGGACGGCGCTCTGAGCATTACGAAGCTGGCCTTTGACGGCGCGCGGCAGCAGTTCCGCTTCATTGGCAAGGGGCAGCAACCGCTGAAGCCATTTGACTATTCCAGCTATGTGATGCCGAGCCAGGTAGACCAATACCCCCAGCTCTGCATGGATGTGGAAACTCCGTTTGACGCGGAGCAGAAGGAGGAATTTGCCCGTGAGCGTTAACTCTGATATGGCAGAATCACTTCGGCGGGAGAAAGCCAGAAACTTGCGGTACAAGAAGGCTATCCACGCCGACCTGAATCTGGCATCCATCGGTTCCAAGTTGATGGAAATGTACGAATCTGCGTCCGATGTGCTGTACTGGTGCGAGAATGACGGTGAGAGCACCCAGCTTGACGAGCTGATCGGAGACGAGGAAGAAACGTACGAGCTGCGTATGGCGTTCTCCACGCTGGAGGGCGACTGCCAGCAGATGCTTGACGATCTGGATAATGAATGGGTTCCGGAGTTCTTTGATGACTTCTTCGGCGGAATAAGCCCTCGCGGCAGTATGATGCTTGGTTTTGATAGCTACGAAGGCGACTATTTCGGGCTGGATGACAGATACGAAAGAGGCCTTGCACAGAAGGAGTGCGTGAAACGCCTTATGGCACACACAAAGGCGGAAATCATTGAGGCTTATGCTATCTGCTTTCGTGTGGCGATCAATTACATGGCCCTGAGCAGCCGATATGACGGGCTGAAATCCTATATCGATATCCTCAACGGTACAAATACCGGCTTCCTTGCCGCTGTGAAGCGTATCGAGGATCTCTATGAGAAAATCACGGCGGATTTTCCACGTTGGGAAGATAGAGAGGAATTTGATCGGCTCTGCAACAGCATGCCGCCAGAGGTGTGGCTGCTGTAATGTATGAATAAAGCAAAATTCAAAGAAAGGGTGAAATTACATGAGAACAACCGCAATCTTAAACCTGAAGGGCGGCGTCGCCAAGACCGTGACTACGGTCAACATGGCCGCAATCCTTGCCCGGGACTACAAAGCCCGCGTGCTGCTGATCGACGCGGACTGCCAATGCAACTGCACCGAGTTTTTCGGCGGAACCTCCGACAAGGGGACGCTGGCCGACATCCTCCGGCTGCCTGACAGCTACCCCGACCCTGTTACCTTCTGCGCCGACTGCATCCGGGGAACGACCGTGGACGGTGTCAACCTGATCCCCGGCGACGACAGCCTCATGGACTTGGATCTGAGCAAGGTGGAGCTGGGGCGGGTGCGCATGAACGTGCTCCGGCAATTCGTGGAGGCCGCGAAAGGGCTGGACGACAAGGGGATATATGATTACATCCTCATCGATTGCCCGCCGGCGTTCAACGCTGCCAGCGCCGCCGCCCTTGTGGCCGCCGATGATATCATCATCCCCATCAAGCTGGATGCCTTTTCCCTCCGGGGCATGGGCAACCTGATGCGGCAGATCAGCAATATGCGGAAGATCAACCCGCGGCTGAAGCTTGCCGGGGTGCTGCCCACCATGTGGTATCGGGATGCTCAGATGCAGGACGCGGAAAAGATGCTGACGGATGCAGGGCTGACGGTGTTCCCCCACATCCGGCGAAGCGACAAGGTTGACCGGATGACCTGGCAGCAGCGGCCGCTTCTGGCGACCAGCCCCAACAGCGCCGCCGGCGTGGATTACCGGCGTTTCGTGAAAGCTTACATGCGGGGAGGGCAGGAAAATGTTTGATCTTGCGGACGTGCTGAAGGGCGTGCCCAATTTGGGCACATCCAAGAAACAGCTGGAGTACATAAAGCGGGAGCTGATTGCCCCCGACCCGAACAATTTCTACAGCCTGACGGGCATCGAGGAGCTGGCGGCCAATATCCAGCTGTGCGGATTGCAGCAGCCCATCCTCGTGCGCCCCATCGATGGCGGACGGTACATGGTGGTTTCCGGTCACCGGCGCCGGGCAGCGATCGAGCTGCTGGCAGAGGATGAACCGGAAAAGTGGGAGGAAATCTCCTGCCTGGTGGAGAGGGACGAGGCGTCCCCGGAGCTTCAGCAGCTGCGCCTGATCTATGCCAACGCCAACACCAGAACCATGACCGGCGCAGAGTTGGCAGAGCAGGCCGCTCAGGTGGAAAAGCTGCTGTATCAGCTGAAAGAGCAAGGATATGAGTTTCCCGGCCGGATGCGGGATCATGTGGCGCAGGCCATCAGCGTCAGTAAATCCAAATTGGCCAGGCTGAACGTTATCCGCAGTAAGCTGATTCCCCAGTTTATGCGGCTCTGGGAAGCCGGAATCTTGCGGGAAAGCGTGGCCTATACGCTGGCAGGACAGGTGCCTGTAAGGCAAAAATCTGTCTGGATTGCCCAGACGGATTCAGGGAAAAGGACGTTTGCTTGCACCGATGGCTGGCTGGAGGCCATTTTCCGTGAAATGGATAGGTTGGAAAAGCTCTGCAAGAAAACGACCTGCGTCATAAATCATGCCTCCACTTGTGATCACCTTTATGTTCGGCTGAATCACGCTTCCGCATTGCCACAATACTCCGCAATGTCCTGCCGCGGCTGCTGCTGTGACTGCTCCTTTTTGGCGTCCTGCCGGTACTCATGCGAATGGGCCGCCGATGCAAAGAAGGCTCTCCGGGACAAGGCCCGAGCAGATAAGAGACAGGCAGCAGAGGAGCAGAAGGCAAAGGAGCAGCCAGAACGGGATCTTCTGGCTTTGGCGTATAGCCGTGTCGGCAGGATCAGAAAAGAGCGCAATATTTCCGCCGAGGATTTCGTAACAACTTCCCTGGGGTGGCATTGTGTGAAGGATATGGATCGGCTTACAGGTCTGGAAGATGGATCAGCTGTCAGCCTGAACGACCGGATGCCCGGATCTATTTGGGCTCGGGAGGCCAAGAGACTGATCGAAACAGCTGATCTGCTGGGGTGCAGCATTGATTACATGCTGGGGCGGGACGTGCCGGAGAAGCCCATCTCCGATGCGCCCAATTTGGGCACCGGCTGGCGGACGGGCGACCCGGACAAAGCCGGGACGTATGCTGTCATTGGCTACGACCCTGGCGGCGCGGATCAGATGCTGGAAAGTTGGGACTGGGACGGGGAACAGTGGACGATACTCGGCGCCCCTATCACGGACTACGACTTCCAAGTGCGGTGCTGGATCCCGCTGCCGCCGAAAATCGGCACCTGCATCACGGGGATGAGTGGCTCCGGGAGATGCGGTGCAGCGGCCTGCTGCTCGGAACCGGCGACGTGCTGCCTGCAATGCGATAAGGGTGATTGCAATAGCCGCTGCGGCTGGACTGAGGAGGGCGGCAATGGCTAAGGCGGTGCTTATCTCTATCCGCCCGCGTTGGACTGGGTTGATTCTCAGCGGTGAGAAAACGCTGGAACTTCGAAGAACGCGTCCAAACCTGACGCCGCCCTTTAAGTGCTATGTCTATTGCTCAATGGGCAGGAAGCCGTGGGTGCGCAAGGATGTTCCGGGAATTCGGCAAGATGGACATATTGTTGCCGAGTTTGTATGCGATAAGATTACGCGCCTAACGCATGTCGGGGCTACCGGTGACCTGAGGGCACCGGAACTTATGGCGGTAAAGGGACGCAGTCCTGAACCAGCTATGAATTTCGACGGTGGTCGGAGCTGCCTGACCCTTTCGGAGATCGAAAGATATCTGGATGGTGGAGACGGGTTCATCTGGCATATTTCCAGTCTTAAAACCTATGGGAGACCAAAACTGCTGAGCGAATTAACTGGGCTGAGGACAACAAAATTCGGATCGGCACCCGTGAAGCTCACCCGTCCACCTCAAGACTGGTACTATGTGGAGGAATTGGAAAGATGATTGATTATCACCCCTGCATCGTAACAAGTCTATCCGGAGACATCGTCTTACAGGCGGAGGAGAGCTGCCGGTATCCTCCGCAGGTTGAGCTGGCCTTGCTGGAGGCGGGCTACATCGTCCGCCTCCATGGAAAGAAAATCACGAAAACCGAAACGCGAAAGGAGATGCGCAAATGAAGCCGCTGAAAACCGGCGACCCCTGCCCGTGCTGCGGGATGCCCATAAAGTCTACCAATCCGGAAATGCTTCGCTTGCTGACCGATATCCGGGACTTTGGGTTCAGCCTGCGCGACGCTGAAAGAGCGGCGGCTCTTCTGAAGAAGGAACAGGAGGCTGCGGATGGCACGATGTGATTGGGAAATCATTTTCAAAGTCGAAAAGGCGCACCGTCTGGTAATGCCGTCCTTCGCCCGCGTCCTCCAGTGGCTTGCGGGCAACGGCGCGAAGTGTACCTCCATCTTCATCCGGAAACGGCAGAAGGAGGACGGCGATGGCTAAAAACACAAAGGTTGTCGTGGGGCCAAACTTCCTGGCGCACTGGTATATCTACGACTTTCAAGTCTGCGAGGGACGGCCGGAGCTGCTGCGGACGATGGATTATATCAACCGGCACGGCTATGACCTGATCTCCGTCACCCAGTATCAGGAAACCTACACGGTATTCTTCCGCCGCCGTGCCTGCGGGTAGGGGGTGAGGGTATCAAGATCCTCAGCACCATGCGAGCCGGGCGGGTCGTCCGGCAGGCGCTCTACTCGCCCCGCGATCCTACCACCAACACCCGGCGGCGGGCGATCAGCATTTCCGCCGAAGACAAGAAACGGGCAAACCTGAAAACCAGCTATGAAAAGTTTCTGATGCTGGCGTGCGCGAATTTCCTCCCGGGCGACTGGTGGGTGACGCTCACCTACGATGATACGTTCCTCCCGGAGAGCCGGGAGGAATCCCGGAAGTACTGGCGCAAGTCCATGCGCTGGTATCGGAAGTACCGCAAGGACAACAAGGACGCGCTGCGCTATGTCTACTGCACCCAACTGACTACCAGCCGGGGCGGTCGGCGGCTCCACCACCATATGATTCTCCGGTACGAGGACGACATGGATCAGGAGAAGCTGGAATCCCTCTGGCAGTGGGGGCATGTGCATATGCGCAAACTCAAGGACTGGGACGAGATTCTGGACAAAGTCCACTACATGTGCCGGGAACCCCGCGAGCTTGGGGTCTACGTTCCCGGCGAACAGATGTGGACGGCAAGCCGGGGACTTGTCCGGCCGCAGATTACATACACAACATTTGATTCCGACGCGATTGATATCAGCGTTCCGTCAGGCTGTACCGCTCTGAGCGACCCGGTGCAGCTTCCCGGATACGGCGGATATAAGACCATCATTTACATTGAAAACATGTGACGAATAGGGGGTGATTCCTCCTATATCGGCTGGAGGGAGGTACTAACCAATGGACACACAGAAACAAACTTTTTCGCGGCTATTGCATATTTCTCCCGCGTGTGGTAAAATAACGGAAACAAGGGAAAAAGCCTTGTGCCCGATATGCCGAAGGGGCGTGGTTGCCTACCTGCTGCCGGAGACGACGGCGAAGAATCTGCCGGTAAAATGCAAGCGCTGCGGCGCTGAGCTGATCGTGAATATTTCCCGAGTGCCTGTGCCTTGAGCCTGTGCCATGTATCGCAAGAGCGATGCTTGGTGCAGGCTTTTTCTTTTGCCCCGGAGGTGGCGTATGTTCGACTACAGCCGTAAAAACAAGCGCTGGCGGAATCTGCGTAAGCGGGCGCTGCGCCGTGACCGCGGCTTCTGCCGGGAGGCTGCCCGATACGGACGGCGCGTCCCGGCCACGGTGGTGCATCACATCTGGCCGGCGGAGGATTATCCCGAGTATGCCTACTGCCTGTGGAACCTGGTCAGCCTCAGCGCGTCAGCCCATGACGCCATGCACGACCGGGATACGCGAAAGCTCACGGCGCTGGGGCTTTCCTGGAAAAATCGCACCCCCCCACCCCCTTCCGCCGAATTTTAGGGACGCTTACAGCTGGGCGGGGAACTCCTTTCACACGCGGCGGCGAAATTTTTCAAAAAATTTTTGCGCCGCATAGTACCCGGGCGCGTATGCGGCCACGATGCGCACATGGAACGCGGACGTGGAACCCGGACACGGTACACGGAGGTGCCGAAAATGGCCAAAGAGCAGCAATACATCCAGCAGCTGACAGACCTGGGCGTCTACGACCCGGCCTTTGACGGCGCGATTCATGTGCTTTGCATCCAGGAGCGGGAGCTGAGCCGGGCAATGAAGGCGTGGAAGGCCACGGCGCCGGATCCGAAGACCGCGCCGTCCATCACGGACCCGCTGTACGCGGAAATTTCCAAGCTTCGCCGGGATATTCTGGCGCGTCAGGATTCCCTCGGCTTAACGCCGAAGGGATTGCAGCGGCTCCGGCGTCAGGCCGCCCCCTCCGGGGATGTCGCTGCGCCTGCATCTTCCGCAAATCCGATGCTGTCCCAGCTGCTGGACGGCATCCGGGGGAATCACAATGGCGGCACCCCATGAGTCCATCGTCCTGGATTACGCCCGGGACACCGTTGACAGCCCGGACGCCTGCCTGGATACACAGGCAGCTGCCCGCCGGTACCTTGCCGACCTGCGAAACCCCATGTGGAACTTCCGCACCGGCATGGCGGAAACCATTATCGAGATCATCGAAAGCCTGTTTTGTCACCAGCAGGGCGAGGATTTGCTGGGGCGTCCCCTTCGGGGCAAGCCCCTGATACTGGAACCCTTCCAGCTATTCGTGATCTACAACGTCTGCGGCTTCTTCTACCCCGGCACCGACCTCCGGCGTTTCCAGGAAGTGCTTGCGATGTTGGCGCGGAAGAACGGAAAGACGCCCTTCGCCACATCCTTCTGCTGGGCGGTTGGCCTCTGGTACGCCCGTTCCTTCAGCAAGATCAAAACCGTGTCCGGCTCCATGAAGCAGAACATGGAGGGCTTCGGTTTTCTTCGCTATAACCTCCGCCGGCTGGGGCTGACCATGGATATTGACCCCGCTCACGGCCTGCGGATGCTGGACAGCTCCCTCGGCCATAGCTTTGAAGGCCCGATCTGGGATGGGCAGATTTCTTTTGAAGCGCTTGCCTACAAACCGGACGTGTTTGACGCCTTCAACGCAAACGTTGTCCTGCTGGATGAGCTGGAACTGTACAAGAACGCCATCCCTTATGGCCGTCTGAAGGACGCCACGAAGGCATACGGCAACAAGCTCATCATGGCGGTCACCACGGCGGGTGACGACGGTACCGGCTTTTGCGCCCAGCGTGTTTCCTACTGCTCCAAAATCGCACGGGGCGAGATCACGGGCGCGGATGCAGACCGGATCTTCGCTTTTATCGCCCGCGCCGACCCGGATCCGGACACCGACGAGGTGAATTACCTGGATCCCGCCAACTGGCGCAAGGCTAACCCCAACTGGGGCGTGACAATTCGCCCCTCGGACATGGAAGCGTCCGCATTGCAGGCGCAAAATGACCCGCAGATGCGCAAAGAATTCCTGACGCGCTCCCTGAATGTGTTCGTTTCGTCCTTCCGGGCGTGGTTTACGTTGGATGAATTCATCCATTCCGATTCTCACTATGATTTCAGCCAGTCGCAGCTGGCGCGGCTGGTGAAATCCTGGTATGGCGGCGCGGATTTGTCCAAACTGCACGACCTGACCGCCGCCTGCATTGTCGGCGAGATTCCAGCGAAGGTCGCCGCGACGGCGGGCTGGACGCCGAAAGAGGACGTGCTGGTCATCGTCCCCCATTGCTGGTTCCCAGTGGTGGCGGCCGCCGAGAAGGCGGACAAAGACAGCATCCCGCTGTTCGGCTGGCGGGATGACGGCTGGCTGGACATGCCCAACGAGCCGTCCATGGACCCCACGGAACCGGTAAAGCAATTCCAGCTGTGGAAAAAGTCCGGCTTTGCGATCAAAAAAGTCGGCCATGACCGAAAATTTGCCCGCCCTTACTACGTAGCCATGAAGAAAGCCCACTTCACCGTAGTCGATCAGCCTCAGCTGTCGATTGCCAAGAGTGAGGGGCTTCGCTACATCGAGCATAAGGCGAAAATCGGCTGCCTGTACTACTGCCACGCGGAACCCTTTGCCTACTGCGTTCAGAATGTCCGCGGGCAGGAGAAGCAAGACGACGTAGTTGTTTACGATAAGATTTCCCCCACTTCCCGGATTGACGTCTTCGACGCCGCCGTGTTTGCTACCATCCGTATGCTGATCGATACCGGCAAGGCTGCCGATGCAGCCGCCTGGTTCGGCGATGACTGATTGTGCCCAAATTGGGCACAAAGAAAGGATTTGATTATGCCGCTTTTCAAACGCCGCTCCCGTGAGCCGCCCACAATGCTGGGCTACTGGCTCCGATCTTCCGGGGACTGCCCGGTGGGCTATCACCGACTGCTGGACACCCCGGAGGTGGCCGCCTGCATCAGCCGCATTTCCGCCATCATTTCCAGCGTTCCCATCTACCTGATGGAAAACACCCGCAAGGGCGACGTCCGCGTCCACGACGGCCTGAGCCGCCTGGTGGATATCGACCCCTGGCCGGGAATGGCGACCCGCTCCGGCTGGATGGACTGGATTGTCTCCACCATGCTGGGGGAGGGCGACGGCAATGCGTTCGTCCTGCCACAGATCGAGGGCGGCCGTTTCTCGGCGCTGGTTCCAATGCCAGGCGCGTCGGCCATTCCCGGAAACACGCCGGATGACTACCGGGTCAGCTGGCGCGGGGTGCTCTACCATCCCACCGAGGTGCTCCACTTCCGCCTGTTCTCCGATCCGGTCACCCCCTGGCAGGGGCGCGGGTATCGGTTTTCTCTTCAGACGGTGGTGGATTCCCTGCAAAACTCCGCAGCCGTTCGCAGAAGCCTGACGTCCCCGGACTACGCGCCGCCGCTGTGTGTGTTCGTCAACTCAGACGCCGACCTTTCGGACGAAGGCAAACGGGACAAGTTCCGGGAATCCTACCTCAGCGATTCCCGGGACGGCAAGCCCTGGATACTCCCGGCGGATCTGGTGAAGGTCGAACAGGTGAAGCCCCTCTCCCTGACGGACCTTGCTATCAAGGACACCGTGGAGCTGGACAAGCGCACCGTAGCGTCCATCCTCGGTGTGCCGCCCTACTTCGTGGGTATCGGCGACTACAGCGCCGCCGCTCATAACGGCTTCATCCGGACGGAGGGCGTACACATTGCCTCGGTGATCGAGCAGCAGCTCACCCAGAAGCTTCTGGAAAACGAGCGCCGGTACTTCAAGGTTTCCCGCCGCCGGCTGTATGACTACGATCTAAAGACCCTGATCGACATCGACAACTCCATGGCCGACCGGGGCTATCTAAACGGCGATGAAGTCCGGGAGGATGCCGACCGCGACCCCGTGGGACTTACCGAGTACAAGGTGCTTGAAAACTACATTCCTTATGATATGTCCGGTAACCAGCTGAAGCTGGCCCCGAAGGAGGACAAAACCAATGCCTGATAAAGCTTTCCGCAGCCGCCGGACAGAGTTCCGGGCGGCAGACCCGGCAGAAGGTCAGCCCATGACCCTCTCCGGCTATTTCGTGGTTTTTGGGCAGCCCTACTACATCGACGATTGGTGCGAGGAAGTCGTTGACCGGCACGCCTTCGACGATGCCGACATGACCGACGTCCGGGCGCTCATTGACCACGACCCCCGGCTGTGCCTTGGCCGGCACAATGACAACGTGGAGACCCTGGAATTTTCCATTGACGATACAGGACTTTTCGCAACCATCCAGATCAACCCTGACGACACGGACGCCCTGTCCCTGCGTGCCCGCGTCCTGCGTGGTGACGTCGATCAGGCTTCCTTTGGATTTGAGGAGTCCTCCGTTGAGTACACCGATCTCCCCGATGGGCGCGTCCGGCGCACCATCCGGAAGATCTCCAAGCTCTGGGAGGTTTCGGTCTGCACATTCCCCGCATACGAACAAACCTACGTTTCCGCCCGTTCTGCCTCCGGGGACGCCCTGCGGCGCAGCGTGCTGGAACACCGGAAAACCAAACTGAAAAGGAGATTAAAACACCATGGAAAAAAATAAGCTGCTGCTGAAAAAGCAGCGTTCCCTGAAAGCCAAGAAGCTTACCGAACTGCGCACCCGCGCCAAGCAGCTCCGGGCGCAGGAGGATGAACTCGCCCAGCAGCTGGCGGCCGTCGAGGACGCCATCCCCGAAGATCTGGAGCAGCAGATCACCGAAGTGACCGACGCCCAGACGGAGGTTAATGACCAGATCGGCACCCTCGTGGATGAGCTGGCTGACCTGGACGCCCTCATTGCCGAGGTCGATGCCGGCGAGCCTGCCCCCGAGGACGATCCTCCCGCCGATCCCCCTGCCCGTTCCCGTACCCCTGCGGCGACCGCTCCCGAGTCCGGCCGCTTCCGCAGCCGTTCCCGCTGCTTCGCGTCCCGCACCCAGCGTGATGCGTTCTATGCTTCCTCTCCCGTCAAGACGTTCCTTCAGCGGATCCGTGATCTGGCTTCCCGCGGCGTCCGCAGCGTTACCGGCGCTCAGCTGACGATTCCCAAGGAAGTTCTGGATATTCTCCGGGACAACCTGAACCAGTATTCCAAGCTGATCTCCAAGGTTCGCCTGCGCTCCGTAAGCGGTGAAGCTCGGCAGAACATCATCGGCAAATGCCCCGAGGGCATCTGGATGGAAATGGCTGGCGCTCTCAATAGCCTGGAGCTCCGTGTTTCCGAGATCGAGACGGACGGCTACAAGGTTGGCGGCTTCATCGTCATCGACAACTACATCCTGAAGGACTCCGACATCGCCCTGGGCGAGGAGATCATGTACATGCTGGGTCAGTCCATCGGCTACGCCCTGGACAAGGCCATCGTCTTCGGTCTGGGTCCCAATTCCAAGATGCCTGTGGGCATCATGACCCGGCTGGCTCAGACTGCGCAGCCTGCATACTGGGGTGACAACCAGGGCGACTGGGTTGACCTGCATTCCTCCAACGTTCTGAAGCTTAACCTGGCGTCCGCGAACGGCACGGCCTTCTTTATCCCGCTGCTTCAGGCACTGGCCAAGGCGAAGCCCACCTTCACCACGGACGGGAAAGTTTGGATCATGAATGATCTGACCCGTCAGGATCTCCAGATCCGCGCCCTGGAATTTAACTCCAACGCGGCGCTGCTGTCCGGTATTGAAAACACCATGCCCGTCATCGGCGGCGAGATCATCACCCTGGAGTTCATGCCCGATCACATGATCTGCGGCGGCTACTGCGGCGAGTACCTGCTGGTGGAGCGCGAGGGCGGCACCTTCGCTTCCTCCGACATTCCGTTCTTCCTCCAGGACAAGACGGTGTACAAGGGGACGGCCCGCTACGACGGCCAGCCTGTTTCCGGCGAGGCGTTCGTGGGCGCGACCTACGATAATACTGAGGTGACCACCACCATGAGCTTCGCCCCGGACTACGTGAACTCTCCCGCCAACTCCCTGGTGATGACCTCCGCCGCGGGTGCTGAGTCCGGCGAGACCAAGCTGACCGTGGCGGGCGCCGTCAGCGCCTCCCACACCTTCAAGGCATTCGTGGGCGCTCCCGTTGCCGTTGCGAAGGGCGATGTCCCCGGCAAGGGCTGGACGACCATTGTCTCCGGCACCACGAGCATTGCCGCGCCTACCGGCTCCGGCGTCACGGTGGTGGAGCTGGACGAGAACGGCCGCGTGATCTCCATCGGCTACTGTGCCAGCGTGACCGCCAAGACCTGATAATTCCCGCGCCGGGGTCTGACCGCCCCGGCGCACCGTGAAAGGAGTAACCAATGGCAATTCAGAAAAGTATCGTAAAAATGCCGCTGGGTATGCAGACGCTTGACTTCTGGCCTATCAAGGAAGAACCCGCAAGCAGTCACCCCACCTATGACGAATCCATCAATCTGGGCGCTGCCGTCAAGGGCTATCTGTCCATCACCACAGCGTCCGCGTCCATCCCCGGCGACGATATCACACAGGTGGAAGATGAGGTGTTTGTCTCTGCCCAGCTGGATACCGAAACAACCATGTCCGAGCTGTCCGTCAACGCCACGTTGTTCGGGCATACCTACACCGAAGCGACCGGCAGTGATAAGGGCGGCATGGAAAGCAAAAGCTCTGACCGGGCGACGCCCGGCGGCCTGAGCTTTATCGAGCCGATCCTGACGAAAACGAAATCCATCATCTACCGCGCGACCTGCCTGCGCAAAGCTCAAGCCATGCCTTCCTCCGAGAAGCAGGAGGCCGATACCAAGAAGCAGGGCGAGCTCAGCCCCAAGAACAATGCCGTCTCCTTCAAGGTGATGGAGGATAATCTTTCCAGCTGGCGTATGCAGCAGGATTTTGAGACGCTGTCCGAAGCCAAGGCTTACATTGCCGGAATTTTCGGCGCGGCCACTGCTGGCGGCGGTTAATGTTCACACCATACAGGCCGGCACTTTGCCGGCCTGCTTCGTAGAATGGAGGCCACTATGGCTGATAATCTCAAATTCTCAGACGCAGCGCTCGCCCTGTTGAAAGCCAACCTGGGCTATTACGATTCTACCATCCCGGCGGATCTGCTGAAGTACCTGACGTATCTGCTTACCTATGCGCTGGGTTCCTTCGCCGGTATGGGTATCGTCCTGTCTCCCGGCGTGCTGGAAGACGACATGGATCAGATGACCTATGCCGCGTATCTCTACCGGCATGGCGTCACCGGCGCGGGAAAGACGGAGATGCTCCGGCAGATCATCCGGGATCGGAAGGTGCGCGCCGCGACCGGAGAGGAGGCGGCAACGTGATCTACGACAAGCCCATTTCTTTGCTTTCCATGCCGGACACCACGGGCATTCCCTCGCCGGGGTGCCTCGTCCCGGTGTTCGATGCCTGGTGCGCCGAGAAAACCGTCTACGCGAAACGCTTCTGGGAGGCCGTGGCCAACGGCAGCCGGGTGGACAAGCTGGTGGAACTGCCCCTTCATCGGGACGTCCCCGCCGCGAGCTATGCCCGGCTGGGCGGCCACACCTACCGGGTGGAGCAGACCCAGACCGGGGAGGACGGCGACGGCCTGCCGGTCACATGTCTGAGCCTGATGCGAATGGAGGACGCTTATGACGCTTACTGAATTTTCCGACGCTCTGAAAGCGGCGATTCCTGCCAGCTATCAGAGCGCCGCCCCGGCAGGCGTTCGTCCCTGCGTGGTGTGGTCGGCCTACGGCTCCCGGACGCTTGACGGCGACGACCGCACCCAGACGGCGATTTCCAAGGTGCAGCTGGACATTCTGGCCGCGAAATTCCCCGACCCCATCATCGACGCGGTGACGGATCTGCTGTACGAGCTGGAGCTTCCCTATTCCGATCAGGGCAGCAGCTACGACCCGGATTACGGCTGCTTCCGGACGATTCTTCAGACGGAGGTGGCGTAATGGCAACGTTCAAATATAACGGCGTCGACGCACTGGACCTCACCTTTGAAAAGATGGCGAATCTTTCTGGGGACGATCTCCTGCGTATTATCCGTCCGGGTGCAGAACTCCTTCGGAAGCGTCTGATTGAAAAAGTGCGTGCGATATTTACCCAGAGATCCGGTTCGTTGGCAAACTCCTTCAAGCTGAAAGAACGTGTATGGGAGGACGGCGCGGGAATCTCCGTGCTTCCTATGGGCAAACATCCGAAAAGCAGCACCGGGAAACGGCGTGGAAAGCGGCGGTCAAATGGTAGCTATCAGGGTACTAATGCGGAAGTTGCCTTTATTCTGGAATACGGCTCGCCTCGTATCGGCGCGACCCACTTCATGGAAAATACCGCAGAAGAGTCCGAGCAGGAAGTCTACAATGCAATGGACGCGGAATTGACCCAGATTTTGCGTGAACGCGGATTGTGAGGAAACATGAAACATATTGATTTTGAATTTAACGGAAAGACTTACGCCTTGTCGTTCACGGCGGAAGCGCTTTTCACAATTTATGATAAATTCGGCTATACCTCCGACATTCTCGGCACCACCCACGTTCTGGAGCCTACTCTGGAGGGCTGGAAAAACTGCTGCTGGCTGGCGGCACTCATGGCGTCACAGGGAGAGCTTCAGCGGCGGCACCGTGGGGAGTCGCCCCAGCAGATGCTCACCCTGGAAGAACTGCGTACCGGCTTTATGGCCGCCGACAGTGTCCTCCTCCGGCAGGTCGTCCGGGACGCGCTGGAGCAGGGCTTCCACCGGGATATTCCGAAGCCGGATGAAGACGAGGAGGTGAACCTCGTTCTTCTGGAACGGGAGGAAGCCGAAAAAAAAGCCAGGGCGGCGGCCCTACGCGAATCTATTTCCTGGCTGCGGCGGCTGTTCGGCTCCACCTCAGCACCAAAGAAGCCCTGATGCTCACCCCCGGTATGTTCTCGGACTTGATGGAGGTGCTGACGCCCAGAGAGGAGGCACGCAGTGGCGACTAGACAAATTGCAACAGAAATCGTCCTTGGCGGCGAAAAGGAATTTAACTCCGCCATGACGGCAATCAACAGCAATCTGAAAACGCTCCGTACCGATATGGCGGCCACATCCGCCGAATTCGACGGGAACGCCGACAGCATCGACGCTCTGACCGCCAAACAGAAGATACTCGCGGAGACGGCCGCCCAGAATGATGCAAAGGTTGACGCTTTACGTCAGCGCTATGAGCATCTGAAGGCGACCCTTGGGGAAGACGCTGCTGCAACGGATAAAGCTAAGCAAGCCCTGAATCAAGCTATAGTTGCTCAGCAGAAAGCCGCCAAGGCCGCAAAAGAAAATGCCGATGCTCTGGAAGCTGCCCAGAAGGCCGCCAGAGAGGAAGCGGCGGCGCAGGAGGCAGTCAATAAGTCTGCCAGTGCCTACACTCCCGTCACCCAGAAGGCCACCGGCGCGGCCAAAACGTTCGGAAGCTCCCTGAAAGCGTTCGGGAGCAAAGTCAAGGAATCGGCCACAGAAGTCAAGGCTGCCGCCCACCATGTGCCTGTTCTTGGCGAGGCGCTGGACGTTGTGGGTGCCGCCGGAAAGGTGGCAAAGGTCGGCCTGCACGCCGCCGGGACGGCCGCCAAGGCCGTCGGCACAGCTTCGGCCACCGCGGCCAAGGGCGTCGCGTCCGCGTCCGCTGCCATGGCCAAGGGCTTCGGTACCGTCGCCGCTGGTGCGGCCAAGGGGCTTGCCGTGGCCACGGCTGCCGCCGCTGCCATGGGTACGGCCGTCATCACCACCATGGCTTCCTTTGCGAAGGAGTCCGCCGAGGCAGCGCAGGCGGCCAAGGACGCGGGCGAAACCCTCAGTGCATCCCAGGAGAAGTGGCTGGCCTACTCCGAAAGCCTGAGCGGCCTGGACGCCTCCGTAGCCAGCGCAAAAAGCGCCCTGGGCGGCATCCTACTGCCGATGCTCAGCGATCTGTCTACCCAAGGCGCTGATTTCCTGAACAGCTTCGCCGCCGACATGGAGGCAGCCGGCACGGATACCGCGGCGCAGACCCAGGTGATAACGGACTACATCGTCAAGGGCGCGTCCATGATCAAGGAGCAGCTGCCCCAGTATCTCGAAGCAGGCAAGGCTATTCTCAGCGGGCTGGTTGACGGTCTGGGGGAGGCTTCCCCTGAGTTGATCGATATGGGACTGGATCTGGTGCTGGAGCTGGTGGACGGCATTGCGGACGCCGCGCCGGACATGGCGCAGGGCGCTGCGGAACTGATCTCCCGACTGATTACCGGCCTTTCCAGCCGCGCCCCGGAGCTGTCTAAGGCGGCTCTTTCCGTGGTCACGGCACTGCTGTCCGGCCTGACGCAGAATGGATCTTCCATCGTAGACGGCGGCCGGGAACTCATCATGGCACTGGTTCAGGGGCTGAGCGACGAAGGACCCGAGCTTCTTGACATGGGGCTTGATCTTGTGGAGGAGCTGCTGAACGGTATCATTGATTCCGCGCCCCAGCTGGCGGAGACCGCCGTGGAGCTGGTGGGGCAGCTCATCCAGGGGCTGGCCGACAAAGGCCCGGATCTGATCACTTCGGCCGTCGGCATGGTTTCCGAGTTGATTTCCGGCTTGGGTCAGGCCGCACCGGAAATGATTCCGGCCGCGGTTCAGCTTGTCACCCAGCTGCTCACCGCTTTGGTTGACTCTGCCCCTCAGCTGCTGGAAGCCGGCGTCGAGCTGGTTCTCGGCGTGGTGCAGGGCATTTTCAACAGCCTGAGCGACATCGGCAACGCCGTGGACAATATCGTCACGACCTTCATGGACGCCATGGCCAACAGCGACAGCAAATTCCTTCAGGTTGGCTCAAACATGATCCGGGGAATCTGGAACGGCATTAAGAGCGCAACCGAATGGCTGTACAATTTACTCTCCGGATGGGTGGATGATACCGTTGGCTGGATTAAATCCAAGTTTGGCATCAAGTCCCCATCCAAGGTAATGGAGCAGGAGGTCGGCATCTGGATGGCGCGGGGCATCGGCTCCGGATTTACGAAGGAAATGCGCCTGGTCAACGCCCAGATGGCGGACGCCATTGATACCTCCTTCGATGTCCCCCAGCTGAACGGCTCCCGCCGGACGCGGAATGTCGCCGTTACCACGGCCGGCGGCAAAACCGTGAATCTCACGATCTACGTGCAGAAACTGACCGACGCTGATATTTCCATGCTGCTGAAGCTGGTCAACGAGAAATTGGGAGAGGATCTATGAGACGGATACGAAAAGTTTATCTTCAAAACGCAGCGGGCGACCGCTGGGGGCTGAACGGCGAAAATGGCGTGTACGTGTCCTCTCTGGCTGGATTTGGCTATACATTGTCGCCCACCTATGCAGACCTCACCCGGGGCTTTTTCCTCGCCGTCAGCGGCGAGAGCGAGCCGCAGGGGACAGTTCCTTTCACGGTGTACTTTACTCGAAACGCCTATGCGGTCTACCAGTCCTTCGTGGACTGGCTGGCCGCTGCCGGAACAGTCATCCTCTGCTACAATCCCACGGGCGACCAGGAATACCGGCGGGATGTGGACGTCAATTTCCTTCAGAAGGGCGAGTTGAACGAGGTCGGCTGGCTGGAAGTCCCCAGCAGCTTTTACGTAAAGACCCCGTGGTATAAGCCCTATGCAACGACGCTTTCCCTGGAGACCGCAGGGGGCGACAGCAGCAAGCGCTACGACTATGTCTATGACAGCAGCTTAATGTACGGCGTCGACAGCTCCGGCTCTCTGGCGGGGGAGCTTCGCGGCGGCGGGCATATCCCCGGGTCTCTGGAACTGAGCTACTACGGCGCAATCACCAACCCCAAAATCAGAATGGTCGGCAACCTCAGCGGCAAGACCTTCGGCATCTGCTCCGTTACGGCGGTTCTGATTGCCTCTGATCGGCTGGAATATTCCAGCCGGCGGGAACAGTCCTATGTCCGAAAAGTCTCCGCAGACGGGACGGTGACGGACTTGCTGGACTCCCTGGATTTGAGTACCACGCCGTTTCCCCACATTCCGGTGGATGAACCCGTGACCATCTCCATTGAGGCGGACGCGGCCTTTACCGGCTCTGCGGATCTCACTCTATTCTACTATTACAGGAGCGTTTGATATGTGGGCATTTGTGAAAAGCTTCGCGACCTATCGAACGATCCGGATGGCCGCCGTCATTTCCAGCGCGCTGACCCTGGACAGCCTCAGCGCCGAGAACAGCACGGTGACGGTGGTGGGGACGGAGATCGGCCAGAGCGACGCGGGAAACTGGCTGGTGATCGACGGCGGCGTCTATTCCATAACCGGCGTGAAGCCCCAGACCGACCGCACGTTGCTGACGCTCACGTCCCCATTGGACGCCTTTTCCCGGCCGCTGGAACTCGCCGAGCAGACCGCAAAGCAGACTGTCGGCAACTTCATCGTTCAGCAGCTGACCGAACACTGGATTGAATGCACGGACACCGCCTATGCGCTGCCATATCTGACGGTGTCCAATTTGGATACAACCGCTTTTTCACCGCCGGAGCTGGACAACAACGACTGCTACAAGCTTTCCGAGTATGCCAGGCTCATGCGCCGCAGCTACCGGGTAACGGTGCGGTTTTCGGACGGTGGTGACGAGCTGCTGTGCAACATCTCCACCCCACCGATCGAAGCCCACAATATCAGCTTTGACGATGGGAAAAGTCAGCTTCAGAACCTGGATTATTCGGCTTCCGGCACTGCTAAACTGACGGTGCTGTGTGACGTAGATACCGGAGAGAAGGACGACGACGGGGAGCCTATCGTTTCCCGGCAGAGAAGCACCTGGTATCTTGCGGAGGACGGCACTGTATCCCAGACGGTTCCCGCCCGCCGGGCTTCGGGGACGTGGGACACGATTTCCGTCAAAAAGCTTGAAGAGGTGGAGACAAAAGTCATAGAGACTTTTGCCAAAAACAAGACCAACCACAAGCTGGAATTCTGGAGTACTCTGAATCTCAACGTACAGGATAATTGCACGTTTTATGCCTATGGTGAGATCCTCCGTTCCTACATCTCCTATAAACGGAAAAGCAGCGAGGACTCCCGTTACTATTACAAGTCCGGTGAGCTGGCCACTACGGCCACAGAAAAATTGAGAGGAGTAATCAAATGAGTGTGAATTTTACCGGTGTGACATTCCCCAATCAGAAGGTGACCCCGGCCAACGATGCGGTTATCCGCCGCGCCATCTTTGACGACGGCATCCTGACCGGCTGTGATCTGAGCTATTCCGGTTCTACGCTTACGATGACGGCGGGGCAGCTCATGATCTGCGGGCGTCAGATCATCCACCCGTCGTCCCAGAACTGGGCAGTAACCGAGGCAACTTCCGGGTATGCCCGGCTGGTGCTGACGATCGACGTCACCCGCACCAGCACGAAGGACACCTTTGACCAGGTGGTGGACGAAATCCAGTATGCTACGGATGCAAACGGATTTGCTGATTTGACCACAGCCGACATCAACGCTACGGGCACCAGATATCAGGTAGCCGTTTGCGTGGTGTCTCTGGGGCCCGGCGGTATTACCGGAATTGCAAGCAAGCTTGACATGACGGAGGGTGGTGGGGCGGGAGGCGTTTTGACGGTTACGGTGATTCCTGGGGAACTGGTGACGGTTTCCCACGGTGATAAATCGCAGACAAAGGCTGCAAACGCCAGCGGCGTGGCGGTATTCAAGGGGTTGAAGGCCGGAGCGTGGACGGTAGCTGTTACAAGAAATGGTAAGCCGACTGCAAAAACCGTGATTATTGTGACAGATTATTCCGTATCGATTCCTCTTAACACTATCCCTGAATTCACCTACACTGGCGATTATGAGATCGTCAACGATTCTGACGAGCCTATCACTGTATCTCAGGACGACTGGAAAATCCGCTTCCTCACCTCCGGCACACTGACGTTTACCAATCTAAACGGTGCAGAGGGCGGTATCGACGTCTTTCTCGTTGGGGGCGGAGGAAGCGGTGCTGGTGGCGGTTCAAATAGTGATGCCGGAGGTTATGTGCAGGGGGCAGGTGCTGGTGGTGGCTACACAAAAACTACTAAAAATGTTGCTGTTGACGTGGATACGGAGTACACCATCACTATTGGCTCAGGGGGCATCGGGCATGCTGCTTACAGAACGGATGGGAAATCAGGTGGAACCACATCTGCGTTCGGTCAATCGGCACTTGGCGGTTCAGGCGGCAATGCTAATTGTCATGGTGGCAACGGGGGATCTGGTGGCGGTGCTGCTGGATTTGGTTCTAATGATCGCGGAGCAGCTGGCGGTATGGACGGCTCCAATGGTGGTTCTGTTGATTCAACGCCCGGTGGTAAAGGGCAGGGTACCACCACAAGAGAATTTGGCGAAGAGAACGGCAAACTATATGCCTCTGGAGGCAATGGATACGAGAGCCCCCCCACGGCGAGAGATGCGAATTCAGGGAATGGTGGCCACGGCAACGGCTATGGAGAAAACAAAGATGGTGCTGGCGGTTCCGGCATCGCCATCATCCGCAATGCAAGGGGGGCTGCATAATGGCAAAATCAATGGCACTCATCGAAAACGGCACCGTGGCCAATATGCTGTGGTGTTCCGATTCCCAGCCAGAAACGGATACCCTCATCAACCCCGCAGACCGACCCGTGGCTATCGGCGATACCTATAGCGATGGTAAATTCTATCGGGGCGGGGTGGAAATTCTCACCCCACTGGAAGAAGCGCTGAAAAAGAACGAGGAACAGTTGAAAGAGCTGGATGAAGCCTACAAGAAAGGGGTTGACAGTGTGTGACACAAGAGGAAAGAAAAAGCATCATGTATGCCCAGGGGCGGGCTAACGCGCTTGCCCTACAAGAGAAAGCCCCGGACATGACAGGCACCGAACTGAACGCGGCGGATGGCGACATTCCCAGTTTCACGGCTGCTGTCGCAAACAAAAACATGCTTGAGCGCAAGGCCGGGTTTGTGTGCCGGTCATCTGCTGGCCGTGTGGTGCGGCTGGTGCAGCCCTATGACAGCACTATCTACACCCAGGAGCCGGAGGAACTTCCCGCACAGTGGGGGTTTGCCTGGAGTACCGACCCAGCGAAAGCGTTGCCGTTCGTTGCCATGTCTACCAGCCCCTATAATAAGGGCGACTGCTGCACGGAGGGCAGTAAAGTGTACCGCTCCACGTTGGACAATAATGTATGGTCACCGTCCGCATACCCTCAGGGTTGGGAAGAGGTGAACGTATGACGGTAAAGCAAATTCAGTGTTTGCTCACCTATCTGGGCTATTCCCCCGGCACAATTGACGGCATCGAGGGCAGGAATACCCAAGGGGCTATCCGGGCGTTTCAGGCCGACTACGGGCTTACCGTGGATGGGATATTCGGCATCGGGACGGAGGCACGTATCCGGGAGGTCGTTGCTTCCGGCGAGCCGCCCCAACAGCCCCAAGACACCCAGGGGACGGAGGGCGGCGCAGACTGGTGGAAGGATATCCGGTATTTCAAGCGCGCCGAATTTCGCTGCCCCTGCGGCCGCTGCGGCGGATTCCCGGTGGAGCCGCAGGAATCCATTGCGCGTACCGTGGACGAAATCCGCTACAGGCTTGGCATTCCGATATCCATTGTGGACGGCGGCGGTTCCGGCGTGCGGTGCGCGGCGCACAACGCGGAGGTTGGGGGTGTAGCCAACTCCCAGCATTTGTATGGGCTTGCGGCGGATCTGCACAGCGCCGCAAGTCCGGCGCAGATGCTAGCCGTGGCAGAGGATGTCATGGGACACACAGGCGGAATCGGCCTGTACAGCTGGGGCATTCATGTGGATAAGCGATCCGGGTATGCCCGGTGGAACGGCTGAGGAAGAAGGAACGAGATGAACGAATTGGTAAAAACTGCCGTTACGATTCTAATCACGCTGATTGGGTCGGCGGGCTTCTGGAGCTATCTGGATGCCCGCCGGACAAAGAAAAGCGCAAGCACTCGCCTTTTGATAGGAATCGCCCACGATAGAATCACATTTCTTGGTATGAAATACGTGGAACGGGGGTATATCACCCGTGATGAATACGAGAATCTGAACGACTATCTTTATGAGCCATATGCAGAAGCCGGAGGCAACGGCTCTGCGAAACGTGTAATGGAGGAAGTGCGGAAACTTCCGCTACATAACTAAGGAGGAATTATATTATGCTGGAATATTTCATTTATCACTACGGTACGCAGATCATTGCGGCCATTCTGTGCGCGATCTTCGGCTGCCTGGGCTATGCCATCAAGCAGCTGGCCGTGAAGTACATCAACGACGACACTAAACGCGCGATCGCCCGTGTGGCGGTGCGGTTCGTGGAGCAGGTGTGGAATACCCTCCACGGCGCGGACAAGCTGGCCAAGGCACTGGAGACCGCCGAGGCACTGCTGAAAAAGAAAGGCATTGATTTTGACGCTGAGGAAATGCAGATTTTGATTGAGGCGGCTGTAGCGGAATTTAATGAGGCATTTAAGAAACCCCTGACCGCGGAATCCACCGCCGACGCCGTGCGGCGGGTAGTATCTGAATAATTTGGTTAAAGAAAGCCCGCCCTCTGGTTTTATCGGGGGGCGGATATTTCTTATCATTGATTATTCCCAGAAAATGTTGTAATATAGATATGGGGGCGATTCCATGAAGAATATTGATACTCTGAAGCAATGGGTAAATGAGAGCAACAGGATTGTAGCATTCACGGGCGCAGGTGTGAGTACGGAATCTGGCATTAAAGACTTCCGCAGCGCGAACGGCTTGTATAGCGAAAATTGGCGGCCTAACGATCAGGATTCTACGGAGTCCGGAATCCCGGATTTCCGGAGCGTGGACGGGCTGTACCACCAGAAATTTGACTATCCGCCGGAGGTCATCATCAGCCACAGCTTTTATGAGCGGAACCCGGAGTATTTCTTCCGGTTTTATCGGGAGAAAATGCTGCCGCTGGGCTTTGAGCCCAACATCACCCACAAGGTGCTGGCAAAGTGGGAGCAGGAGGGAAAGCTTCTTGCGGTGGTCACCCAGAACATCGATGGTCTGCACCAGAAGGCGGGGTCGAAAAAGGTCTATGAGCTGCACGGCTCGGTGCTGCGCAATTACTGCACCCGCTGCGGCAAGTTCTACAGCGCCGAATTTGTCAAAAATGCCCCGGGCATTCCCCGGTGCAGCTGCGGTGGCATTGTCAAGCCGGATGTGGTGCTCTATGAAGAAGGGCTGGACGAACAGACCATTGCGGCCAGCGTAAAGGCTATCCGCAGTGCGGACATGCTCATCGTGGCCGGAACCAGCCTGACGGTGTACCCGGCAGCGGGGCTTATCAATTATTATCAGGGCAGCCGGCTGGTGCTCATCAACCGGGACGAGACACCTTATGACGACCGCGCCGATCTGGTGCTGCACGAAAGTCTTGGGGATGTCTTTTCCCAATTCGCATGAAAATCAGGGAGGAAGCACAGCTTCCTCCCTGAAATTTTATGTTTTCTTTCGCATTCTGCGGGATTTCCATTGGGCATACATCCGGAACACGGTAGACCCCAGCAAAATGCCTACCGCCATGATACCGGCGATGGCGGCGGTGTTCATGCCCCTGTAGGCAAACATATCCATCTCGCCCCGCACGGCGAAGTTCATGGTGTAATACACCCCCGCGCCGGGAATCAGAGGGAACGCGGACACCAGCAAATAGGAAATGGCGGGATATTTGCGAATCCTCGCCATGATCTCGGAATACAGGGACGCAAACAGAGAAGCCCAGAAATAGGAGAGGATCTCGCTGAATCCCAGCCGCTGGCTGAGCCAGAACACCACCCAGCACGCAATGCCGCCGATGGTGCAGAGAATGCCCCCGGGGCCATGAATATTGAACAGAATGGAGAACCCAAAGCATCCGATACAGGCGAACAGGCACTGCGCCAGAACGGAATGGTCAACGGCAGGTGCGGAAACCGGTGCGCCCCACAACCGCTCGGCAAGCGACCACGCCGTGGCCGTCCCCACTGCCAGAGCCGCCGCGATCAGGAACACCTGAACGATCCGGTTGATGCCGGAATTGGTGTCGCCGTAGATGATGTCCCGCATGGCGTTGGTGAACAACAGGCCGGGAACGAGGATCATCAAAGCGCCGATGGTAATGGCGTCTGGATTCTTTGCAATGCCCATAGCGCCGAAGGCATAGGCCAGCAGCGCCATCAGGAAGGAAGCGGCAATGGTTCGGAAGAACTGGTTAGTGTCCTGCGCGTCCAGAAACCGAATTACAAGTCCTACCAGTATCCCGCAAATACCGGCGCAGAGGCCGTCCAGAAAATTGCCGCCGAACAGCAGCCCGAAGCCCAGTGCGCCCAGAAAATACCCCAGATAAACGATGGGAACCGGATAGGTCAGCCGCTGGGAGCGGGTGACCTCCATCCACCGCTGGGCTTCCTTCGGCTCCGGGCGCTGGCTGCAATAGGCGCGACTCAGGCCGCTGAATTTTTCTACAGAGTCCAGATCGTTGCCATGGGAGCCGATGCGGCGCATCCGGGTGATGGGGGTGCCGTCCTCCATCATGACGGTGACGATCAGGTAATTGGGAATGGCGAACACTTCCGACGCGATGCCGTAGCTACTCAGCACCCGGCTGACGCTTTCCTCCACCCGGAAGGTCTCCGCGCCGCACATGGCAAGCTCATAGCCTAAATCCGTGGCAAGATCCAGTAAAATGTTATAGTCCATGGGAATCCCCCAGTGTCATAGTCTGAAAGCAGTAACAGTATATCATACGCCCTGAAAAATACAAGCCGGTTTTTGCATCCAAAAAACACGGCTAATCGAACAGAGTAGGGGACAGGGGGTTATCCAATGCGTCGAAGCACATCAGAATCTGTTCCCGGGAGGTCTTTTCCACGGCAAGATCGATGGGGAGTTCATCTCTGCCAAACAGGCCGATTCCGGTTGTTTCAATATTTTTCTGAAATTCGCCGCTTTCGTATTTGCACAGCACAAAGCACTTTACGACCCCGTAGACGTAGTTCGCGACGTTGTGCTTCCGCCAGTCCTGAACGGCAATCAGCCGCTGCGCCGTGACGGTGAATCCGGCTTCCTCCCGGACTTCCTTTTCGGTGTTGGACGCGATGGACTGGTCAACGTCGCACCAGCCGCCGGGCAGACACCATGTGCCGTTATTTTCATGCACAAGCAGGATTTTGCCGTCGATAAAAACAGCGGCTCTGGTATCGATTTTCGGGGTCTGATAGCCAGTCTCATTGCAGAACAGATCGCGGACTTTCTCCATGGAAATATCCGTTTTCGCGGAGATCATCTCCGCGGCGATTTCCCGCAACTCAGCGTACCGCTCCCGGTCATATTTGTCCTTCCCGTATTGAAGCCCCGCCTGTGCAATGCTCTGAATGCGGATGGCGTAATCCAGCAGCCTGTCGTTCATGCGCCCTATTCTCCTTTTCTCGACATTTCACCAGAAATCACTATACCATAGCCATCCGCGTTTTTCAACAGAAAACCGCATGGGAGAAAATACTTGCAATTAGGGATTAGCCGTATTATAATACAGCCAACCAAATGATAGAAGGTATTTTTATGAGTGCAGCCGTTTATTTTTCTCCTGTTATCACCCCGGAGAAGGTTCTGGATATGTTCAGGCTGGTGGACAAGACGCTCCCCGGCAACATTGCAATCAAGCTGCATTCCGGTGAAAAGGGAAATCAGAATTTCCTTGGCCCGGAGTTCTGGAAGCCGGTGATCGATTACGTCGGCGGCACCGTCGTGGAGTGCAACACTGCCTATAACGGCGCCCGCAGCACCACCGAGAAGCACCGCAAGCTGGTGGACGAGCACGGTTGGAGCCGCTACTTCACGGTAGATCTGCTGGACGCCGAAGGCCCCGATATGCAGCTGGATATCCCGAACGGCAAGGTCATCAAGAAAGATTTTGTCGGCAAAGATTTGAAAAACTACGACTCCATGCTGGTGCTGTCCCACTTCAAGGGACATCCCATGGGCGGCTACGGCGGCGCACTGAAGCAGCTGTCCATCGGTGTGGCGTCATCCTATGGCAAGGCGTATATTCACGGCGCGGGCGTTCCGGAAAACCTCTGGACGGTGGATCATGATTCCTTCCTGGAATCCATGGCGGACGCGGCCAGCAGCGTTGTGAATTACTTCCACGGCAATATGATTTTCATCAACGTCATGAAGAACATGAGCGTTGACTGCGACTGCTGTGAAATTGCGGAAGACCCCTGCATGGCGGACATGGGCATTCTGGTTTCCACAGATCCCATTGCCATCGATCAGGCGTGCATCGATCTGGTGTACGGCTGCGATGACCCCGGCAAGACGCATTTTCTGGAGCGCGTGGAAAGCCGGAACGGCGTCCACACCATTGAAGCCGCCGCGGCGCTGGGCTTCGGCAGCCGGGAGTATACGCTGGTGAAGGTTGACTGATTTTCCCGTTTTCCCCGTGTTGCAGGCGCTTAGGAGGGAGCAGGTATGAAACAGTTTGGGTGTTTTGTTTGCGCGTTATTTCTTTTGCTTTCCCTGACGGGGTGCTGGCAGCACTCGGAGGATAGTGCGACTTCTTCAACGGCGGGCACATTGCAGGAGGCGACAGCTGCCCCGGAAGAAACATCCGCCCCGACAATCGCTTTCACCGAAGAACCGCGGCAGACGGAGTCTGTTTCCTACAGAGGAACCACATGGCAGGACGTGTACCGTCAAATCATACTCAGCGATCCCCGTAATTATCTTGCGGTAGAGCTGAGCCCTGAGATCAACATGGAGGATCGGCAGCTGTATCTGGGAATCCATGATTATGACTGCGATGGTACACCGGAGCTGATCATCGGCGATTCATGGGCTGCGGCAGTGTTCACCTATGCGGATGGTCAGGCCGAGAAGCTGGCAGACCTGTGTATACCCAATATCGTGTGGTGCATCAATGGACTTTATGCCAGAGAGAACAGCGTCAGCGTTCAATGTGACGGAGCCGGTGGAATCGATTTTGTAAGCTTTGGCTTTCTGGACGGGGAATATGTGCTTGGCATCTATACAGAACAGAGCAATGAGTATGATCCGCCGCTCATCAATGGAAAAGCGGGAACCATAGACCAGATGAATCGGATATATCCAACCGACTATGTTTCTTATTCAGAAGATGACCGGAAAGAAATGGTTCGATTGGTTCGGGAAGACGATGACTGGACGATTCACCTTTCCTCCGGGGAGGATTTGACATTGGACGAGTCTTTTGACTTTGACCGCCTTCTGTGGGAATAAACGAAAACTGACAAAACAAAAACGTCCACCGTGATTCCGCTGGAATTACGGTGGACGTTTTGGCTAAAATTACATCGTCGGAGCCTCGTAGACTTTGGATATTGTCTTTTCGTCTGCCATTTCGATCACAAAATTGCCGGGAATCATTTTTTCGCCGCTTTCGTCCCGATACATCAGGAAAAACCGGGATGTCGTATACCCTTTGTAAAACCGCGCGTCATAGATGTTGATGCAGAGCAGTTCAAGGGGGCCGGTCAGTACCACTTTGTTCTTTTTGATGGCGGATTGGATGATGCGTTCCGACGTTTCCTCAAACGATGTGATCGCATCGGAAACCCTCCGGCAGCAGCTCTCTCTTTCCGGGAAATCTCCGTCGGACGGACAGACCGTTTTCAGCATAGAGCAGGCGACGGGACGTTCGGCTTGGTTGAAAGAATATGCGCCAGAAGCAGCCAGTGCGTTGACCATCAGTGCGCCGCTGTAGTAGCAGGAAATTCGGATGGGGAACAGGCGCTCCGGCTTCGTTATCGCCGCGCGCATACGCTGCGTCATTGCGGCGGCCGCCTGTTCGTCCAGCTGCCGCAAGGTCATCCACTCGACATAAGTCGCGGTGCCTTCGATCTCTTCTACCTTGCTTTCGTAGGCGTATTCGTATGGGTGGCGTTCACTGCGCCGCTTTCTGTGGGACAGCAGCTCCTGATAGGACGCTTCATCAAAGTGGTCGATTATGCGCAGCAGAAGTTCGTTTTCCCGCAATTTCAGGCTCAGATTGTTCGCGTTGTATTGATAACGATACAGCGCTTCCATTTCATCCGCCCAACAGTTCCAGTTCTCCACGGTCTGATAGCCATGGAACATTTCGTGGACGATTTTGGACGCCAGAACGGGGGCGGGGAGGTCATCTACGACCTTCCATATGGCTATCTGCTCGCCTTGAAAGCTGATGGAGGTGTTTGCGCAGAAATCGTCGCTTTTTTCAATGTATGCCCCGTTAAAAAAGCATTTTTCATCGTCATACAGGGCGAATTTCAGCGGCCGGAAGCCTGGCCAGATGCGCCCGAAATCCAGTGACGAGACCGTCTCAGATACCCGGCTGTACAGTTCATCCAGATTCATATGGTATTCCCTCAGTATCGTTTGATTTTCTTTAACCAGTAAAAAGTCCGCCGTGGTTCCCTCGAAACTACGGCGGACTTTTTGGCGGAGATGTGGGGATTCGAACCCCAGCACGGGCAGAACCCGCCTACCGGATTTCGAATCCGGACCCTTCAACCGCTTGGGTACATCTCCATAGCTTTTTAACTCCCGGTCATTATATCAGCGGTTGCGGAAAAAATCAAGACTTTTCCGCATTTCTCTTTCTTTCGGCAGGAAAACATTGCCCACGCGCCGTTCACATTTCAAGGGTAGACTTTTTCCCCAATTTGTGATACCCTAAGCGTAACCCAAGAAAGAAAAGGGCAACGCTTATGATGAAGAAAACAGAAAAGCTTCTGGCGCTTATTCTCTGCGCCGTCATGATTGCGGGACTTCTGGGCGGCTGTCAGAAGAAGCCCAAGCGCACCACCAAGGAAACCGACGAGACCACCTATGGTATCGACGTTGCACGCTATCAGGGCACCATCCGCTGGGCGGAGACCGCCGCGTCCGGGGTGGATTTTGCCATGGTGCGGGTCGGTATGCGGGGAATGGCGGAGGGGGAGATTTCTCCCGATTCCAATGCCCGGTATAACCTACAGGAAGCGGAGAAAAACGGCGTCAAGCTGGGCGTATACTTTTTCTCCACTGCCATTTCTCAGGAGGAAGCCGTGGAAGAAGCCGACTGGACGGCGGATTTCATCGCCCAGTATCCCATCACTTATCCGGTGGTCTACGATTGCGAGGGCTTTACCGACACGGAAAGCCGCCAGTACGGCATGTCCAAAACGGAGCGGACGGACATCGCTCTGGCGTTCCTGAAGCGCATCGAGCAGCGGGGCTACGAGGGAATGTTCTACGCCGCGAAAAACGAGCTTCAGGACGAGACCCTGTGGGAGACCTCCCGCATCGAGAAACATTATAAAATCTGGGTGGCGCAGTTCCCCGGTGACGCCGACCCGGCGGTGCATACCTCAAGCTATACCGGCGAGCACCAGATGTGGCAGTACACCATGGAGGGAAGCGTCCCGGGCATTTCCCAGCCTGTTGACATGAACGTGGCTTACTTCGGCTACGACGGGGTGGAAAAGCCCAAGGACGAGACGCCCCCGGCGGAAGCTTTCCCCGATGTGGAAGCGTTGATGGACTTTACCCAAGTCAACGAGGAAGTGACCGCCAAGGTAGAGACAAACCTCCGCGACATTCCCAGCCAGGATACGGACAGCACGGTGCTGTACACCCTGAAAAACGGCGAAATCGCGACGCGCATTGCCGTAAGCAGCAGCGGCTGGTCGAAGGTCACCTTCAACGGAAACACCTATTACGCCGTGACCAGTTACTTGACCACCGACCTGAACTACTCGGCGGACACCGCCGGTGAGGCAGGGGAGGACGGCATCAAGACGGTTTTCACCCCGGTGAATCAGGAGGTGACCGCCAAGGACGTTGTCAACCTGCGCAAGCTGCCCAGCGTGGAGCATGAGGACGCCACGGTAGTCGCCCAGCTGAAAAACGGCGACGTTGCCACCTGTGTCGGCGTCAGTGACAACGGCTGGTCGAAGCTTGAGTACAAGGGGGAGACCTGCTATGCCGTTAGCAGCTATCTGACGCCGGTGGGTAGCGGCGAGCTTCCCACTCAGCCGGAGGATGACGGCATCCAGACCCAGTTTGAGGAAATAAACGATCTCGTCACCGCCAAGGTGGAGGTCAATCTGCGGTCGCTTCCCAGCGTGGAAGACCCGGACTGCGTGGTGGTCGCGTCGTTGAAAAACGGCGAGGTCGTCACCCGAACCGGCATCAACCGGGACGTTGGCTGGTCGCGGGTAGAATACAACGGCCAGACCCTGTACTGCGTCAGCAGCTATCTCATGGCGGCGGAGGCGCAATAAAAAGGGTAAAAAAGTCAAAAATAATATTGACAAATTTCCCAACCTGTGTTAATATAAGCAGGTCGTTGAGAGACGACGCTTATATGGGCGAGTGGTGGAATTGGTAGACTCGCTAGATTCAGGTTCTAGTGTTCACTGCGGACGTGCGGGTTCAAGTCCCGCCTCGCCCACCAGATAAATGAGGTACACGGATGTGTACCTCATTTATTTTTGTTTTGAGTTGCGCGCATCATACTATTTCTCGATAAAATGGTATTATTAAAAACTAGTATCAGATTCGGTAAAGATTTGCCCCGGAGGGAAAAATGATCAAATTGCTTTCCGATATCGGTAGATTTATTCATAAAATTGTGATATTCTATTCATAACAGAGCGCCGAACACGGGGCAATCATAACCACGAAGGAGCAGCAGAATGGTCAAAACAAAAGAGCTTATCAACGAACTTTCCAAATCATTGCGGTGGCAGAACTTTATTTTCCTGTTTGTCGCGGGCTGTATCAACGCCTTTGGCGTCAACATTTTCTTAGCCCCGGTGGGGCTGTACGACAGCGGCATTTCCGGTACGTCTATCCTCCTTTCCCAGATCACGCCGGATTATCTGTCACTTTCCGTTTTCCTCCTGATTCTGAACGTTCCGCTTTTTCTGTTTGGGCTGAAAAAACAGGGGACGGCCTTTACCGTCTATTCCCTGTTTGCCGTTGCCGTGTATTCGGCCGCGTCGTGGATCATCGTGGACGTGCTTCCCGTGGACGTGAGCTTTGCGTCTCCGCTGGCAGGGGAGGACCTGCTTCTGTGCGCCCTGTTCGGCGGCGTGATTTCCGGCGTGGGCAGCGGCCTGACAATCCGCTATGGCGGTGCGATCGACGGCGTGGAGGTCATGGCGGTCATCTTCGCAAAGAAGCTGAGCCTGACCGTCGGCACTTTTGTCATGATCTACAACGTCATTCTGTACATTCTCTGCGGCAGCGTGATGCACAGCTGGATTCTGCCCCTTTACTCCATCGTGGCCTACGGGGCGGGGCTGAAAACCGTTGACTTCGTGGTGGAAGGCATCGACCGCTCCAAGGAGGTCATGATCGTCACCGACAAGGCCGAGGAAATCAGCGCCGCACTGATGGAGGCATTCGAGTGCGGCACAACGAAGATCGCCGCCCGAGGCGGCTACTCCGACGCGGACAAAACGATCATTTACTTCGTGGTGAACCGCTTCCAGATCTCCAGAATGCGGGCAATCATCCGCTCCATCGACCCGAAAGCGTTCGTGACCATCAGCGATGTGGCCGATATGTTTAAGAGCAACGACTAAAATTTAAGGCAGCGCCGCGCAATCGCGCGGCGCTGTTTTTCTAATTTCCTCTTGCATTTTCCGGCAAAATGTGCGACAATAGCGTCAAACATACGAGCGAAAACGGTGATGGTATGGAGAAAGAAGAACTATTGCAGCGGGTCTTTGGCTATTCCAGCTTCCGGCCGGGGCAGGAGAAGCTCATTGACGGCGTGCTTTCCGGGCAGGACGTATTCGGCATCATGCCCACCGGCGGCGGAAAAAGCATGTGCTACCAGCTCCCGGCGCTGATGCTGCCGGGAATTACTCTGGTAATTTCGCCCCTGATCTCCCTGATGCGGGATCAGGTGATGGCGCTGAAAGGGGCGGGCGTTCCCGCCGCGTTCCTGAACAGCACCCTCACGGGGCCGCAGATGCAGGCGGCATACCGCAATCTGCTGGCCGGGCGGTACAAGATCGTCTATGTCGCCCCGGAACGGCTGGACTATCCGGGCTTCGGCGGCGTGGTGGAGAAGCTGAACATATCCTTTATCGCGGTGGACGAAGCCCACTGCATCTCCCAGTGGGGACAGGATTTCCGCCCCAGCTATTTGAGAATCGTGCAGTTTATCGACAGCCTTCCGAAGCGCCCGGTGGTGGGCGCGTTCACCGCCACCGCGACCCGGAGCGTGCAGGAGGATGTGGAGCGGATTCTGGAGCTGCGCAGTCCGGTGCGGGAGGTCACGGGATTTGACCGTCCGAACCTGTATTTTGAAGTCATCCAGCCGGAGTCCAAGGACAAGACGCTTCTCCGATTGCTTGCCGGGCAGAAGCGGAAAAGCGGCATCATCTACTGCGCCACCCGGAAAAAGGTGGAGAGCGTCTGCGAGCTGCTGTGTGACCACGGCTACGCCGCCACCCGGTATCACGCGGGGCTTTCCGAAGCCGAGCGAAGCAAAAATCAGGAGGATTTCCTGTACGACCGCAAGACCGTGATGGTGGCAACAAACGCTTTCGGCATGGGCATCGACAAATCCAACGTCAGCTTTGTCATTCACTACAATATGCCGAAAAGCATCGAAGCCTACTATCAGGAGGCCGGGCGCGCCGGACGGGACGGGGCAGAGGCGGACTGCATTCTGCTGTTCAACTCCGGAGACGTGCAGACCGCCCGGTTCCTTATCAACAACGGCTCCGACAACGAGGAAATGGACGCCGTGCAGCGGGAGGAGGTGCGGCGGCAGGATCTGGAACGGCTGGACGCCATGATCGGCTACTGCAAGACGAAAAGCTGCCTGCGGGGCTACATTCTGGACTACTTCGGGCAAAAGCACCCGGCGATGTGCGGCAACTGCGGCAGCTGCAAGGGGAATTCCCAGTCGGTGGACATCACCCGGGAAGCGCAGATCATTCTCTCCTGCGTGAAGCGGGTACACGACGCCCTTGGCTACAATGTGGGCGCGAATCTGCTGGGGAACATTCTGCGGGGCAGCCGGAACAAGCGGGTGCAGGAGCTTGGGCTGGACAAAATCAGCACCTACGGTCTGCTGAAGGACAGGACCCGAAGCGACATTCACGCCATGATCGACCATCTGGAGGCGGAAGGGTATCTGCGGACGGAGCAGGAGCATCAGTCCGTGTTCCTGACCCCGGCAGCGGGGGAGGTTCTCTACCGGGGCAAAACGGTCACCATGTTGGTGGAGCAGACCCATGAACCGGAAACGCCGGTCACGGAGACAGCAAAGCTCACAGCGGACGACGCCCAGCTGTTCGACGCGCTGAAAGAACTGCGGCTGGAACTGGCGAAAAAAGCGGAAATTCCGGCGTTCGTGGTATTTTCCAACGCCACGCTGGCGGACATGGCAAAAAAGAAGCCAGCCACTATGAGCGAATTTAAGAAGGTCTCCGGTGTGGGCGAGATCAAGGCCGCCTGGTACGGCACGGCGTTCCTCAAGTGTATTCAGTCGTACTTGGACGAAAACGCATAATACGACTCTTTTTTCTATGCTTTTGTAATAGCGAAATCCTCCGCATGATTTTGTCCATGCGGAGGATTACACTATATTGCGCTATTTGGCATATCACTCCCGGTTGTCCAGCGTATAGATCACGCAGGCAAATCCGGCAATCAGGGCAAACAGAATGGCCCCGCCCAGCGCGTCGCCAAGGCTTGCGCCGATGAAGAATCCGATGATCGCGGCAATGACCATGACGATCACGGATACAACCGTTCTGAACTTGTTCATAGCCCGATTACCTCCAAACCTGAATTACCCGATGGGTTCAAAATCCGCAGCGCCGTGCTTGCACAGGGGGCATACGATGTCGTCGGGCAGGGTGTCGCCCTCGTAGATCCAGCCGCAGACCTTGCAGACGAAGCCGTGCTTGCCCTCGGTTTCCGGCCTGGGCTTGACATTGTTCTGATAGTAGGTGTAGGTCATGGTCTCCCGGTCGGAGATCACCCGCGCCTCGGTGACGGAGCAGATGAACATGCCGTGGGTGTCCAGATCCACATAGCTTTCCACCTTCAGGCTCATGAAGGAGTTGATATACCGGGGCAGGAACCGCAGGCCGTTGTCGGAGCGCAGCTCCTCGACACCGGCGAACTTGTCCGCCGTGCGGCCGCTCTGGAAGCCGAAGGTCTGGAAAACGGAGAAGGGGGCAGAGGTGTCCAGACAGCACACGTTCATCACGCCGGTCTGCTTGATGACGTGGTGGGAATAATTCTGCTTGTTGATGGTGACGGCGATGCGGTTGGGGGTGTTGGTGACCTGAGAAACGGTGTTGACGATCAGGCCGTTGTCCTTGCTGCCGTCGCTGGATGTGACCACGTACAGGCCGTAGCCGATGTTGAACAGCGCGTCCAGATTGTTCTTGTTCGCCGTCTCGTCCTGCCGGGCGAGGTAGTCCTGGCACAGCTCGTTTGCCATGGACTCAATCTGAGCCTTGCTGTCGTCATTCAGTGCGGAGAGAATCTTCACAGTGGTGTCGGTGAAGGTCAGGTTCTTGCTGCCCTCCAGCATTTTGCGCATGGTCTTGGCGGCGAGGGGCGCCCAGGAGCCGTTTTCCATCAGGCCGATGGTGCGGTTCTGGAAGTTCCGCTCGGTTAGATGATGAATGAATTCCTTCATGAAGGGGAAGACGTCGGCATTGTAGGTGGTGGTGGCCAGCACCAGCTTGCCGTAGCGGAAGGCATCCTCCACGGCTTTGGCCATGTCGCACCGGGCGAGGTCATGCACGATGACCTTGGGGCAGCCCTTGTCCGCCAGCTTCTGCGCCAGCAGCTCCGCCGCCGCCTTCGTGTGGCCGTAGACAGATGTGTAGGCGACCACAATGCCGTCGCTCTCCACCCGGTAGGAAGACCAGATGTCGTACAGATTCAGATAATACCCCAGATTCTCCGTCAGCACGGGGCCGTGGAGGGGGCAGATGATGGAAATGTCCAGCCCGGCGGCCTTTTTCAGCAGCGCCTGCACCTGCGCGCCGTACTTGCCCACGATGCCGATGTAGTACCGGCGGGCTTCGTCCGCCCAGTCTTCCTCCACGTCCAGAGCACCGAACTTACCGAAGCCGTCAGCGGAGAAGAGAACCTTGTCATAGGAATCATAGGTCACGATGACCTCCGGCCAGTGAACCATGGGCGCACCCACAAAGGTCAGGGTGTGCTTGCCCAGGCACAGGGTATCGCCCTCGCCGACGACAATGCGGCGGTCGGCGTAGTCGTCGCCGAAGAAGTTCTTCATCATCACGAACGCCTTGGCGGAGGAAACCACGGTCGCCTCGGGGTAGACCTTCAGGAAATTTGCAATGTTGGCGGAGTGGTCAGGCTCCATGTGCTGCACCACCAGGTAGTCCGGCTTGCGGCCGCCCAGGGTGTTCTGAATGTTGTCCAGCCACTGATGGGTAAAGCCCCGGTCTACGGTGTCCATAATGGCGACCTTTTCGTCCACGATGGCGTAGGAATTGTAGCACATGCCGCCCGGGACAACGTACTGTCCCTCGAACAGGTCAACCGCATGGTCGTTGACGCCGATGTACCGGATGTCCTTTGTGATTGTCATAAAATTGCTCCTTTTTTGTGTTATTATGTCAGTTCTGCTCGTAATCCAGAACTTCCTTGGCAATATAAATCGGGCGGTCCTTGCTCTGCTCAAAGGTTCTGCCCACGTATTCTCCGATGATGCCGATGCAGAACAGCTGCACGCTGCCCAGCAGTAAAATCAGCACGATGATGGTGGCGTAGCCGGGAACGTCGATGCCCTGAATCAGCTTTTGCAGCACCACCACGATCAGGTAAATGACAGCCGCAACGCCCGTCACGCCGCCGAGCCACGTCGCCAGCCGCAGGGGGGCGGTGGAGAAACCGATGATACCCTCGATGGCGTAATTCACCAGCTTCCAGAAGCTCCATTTCGTGGTGCCGGTCGCCCGCTCGCAGGCGGTGTAGGGGATGAACTTGGTGCTGTAGCCCACCCATGCGAAAATGCCCTTGGAGAAGCGGTGGTATTCCGCAAGCTCCAGAATGCTGTCCCGGACGCTGCGGCGGAAGGTACGGAAGTCGCTGGCGTCGGGCTGCAATGTCACCTTGGACAGCTTGTTGATGATGCTGTAAAAGCACTTTTTGAAGAAGGACAGCACCTTTCCTTCGCCCCGTCGATCCTGAAATGCCGCGACCACGTCGAATTCCGGTTCCTCGTCCAGAATTTTCACCATGTTACGGACGATTTCCGGACGCTGCTGGAGGTCGGCGTCAATGAGGCAGATATAGTCTCCTGCCGCGTGCTGCAAGCCCGCGTAAATTCCGGCCTCCTTGCCGAAATTCCGGGAGAAGGACACCACCTTCACGGGGCATTCCTGCGCGGCGTAGAGCTTTTTCAGATTGTGCAGTGTGGCGTCCCGGCTGCCGTCGTCAATGAAGACGATCTCGTAATCATAGCCGCAGCCATCAAAGGCGGAGATGACCGCCTGCTGAAACAGGGCGACGTTATCCGCTTCGTTATAGCAGGGAACTACCAGGGATAATTTCATGAGCAAACACTCCCGCTTCCAATAAACTGCATACATTATATGCGATTTTTACCGGCTCGTCAACGCCTTGTGCAGCCATTTTCCGCTGCCGAAGCGGACGGAGAAGACGACGCACCGGATTGCCCACGACGCCCACATGGCGATCCACACGCCCAGCAGGCCGAGCTTGCAGGGAATCGCCAGCACATAGCCAAGGCCGATGGTCACGACCCACAGCACAGCCAGTGACACCACGGAGGGGTACAGGGTATCGTTGGCCGCCCGGAGGGTGCTGGGCAGGGTGTTCGACCGCGGCCAGAACAGCAGCAGGCTGGGAATCGACCAGTACAGCAGCTTTTTCGCCATGGCGAGAACCTCCGGCGTGGGGTGGTACTGCCCCAGAAGCGCGGGAAGCAGGGGAATAAACAGGGTGGAGGTCAGCAGCACCAGAATCAGGGCGATCTGGTCGCACCGGACGCCGTAGCGTTTGGCTTCGTCATACTTTTCCGCGCCAAAGCACCGGCCGACCACCGTCACGGACAGGTTCGCCGCGGCCATAGCAGGGGAGTACCACACACCGATCACGGAATTGGCAATGGCGTGGGTCGCCAGTGCTGTGGTGCCGAGAGAGATCATGTACATTTCGGCCACCACATTTCCGAGGGACGAGCACACCTGTTCCAGCCCCAGAGGAATGCTGACCTGCAAGGTGGAGCGGAGAATCCCTTTATCGCAGGTGAATATCTGCCCGAAGGTCATTTTTACCGGCGCTTTCCAGAAAAACAGCAGGATCACGGACGCGGCGGAGCCAATGAACCGCGCCAGCAGCAGGGCAAAAACGCTGCCGAGAATATCCATCCGAAGCACATTCAGAAACAGAATGCTGAACACCAGATAGGCGGCGTTGATGATGACGCTCAGGGCAAGGCACCGGCCGGATTCTCCCAGCCCACGGAGAATGCCGAAGTTTGCGGTATATATGGTAAACACCAGAATCGACCAAGCTCTGCCGGAAAGATAAATCCGGGCTTTTTCCAGAACGACGGCTTCTGCCTCCGGGAAAAGCAGGGTCAGCACCTGACGGGGAAACATCAGCAGGGGCAGGCACACCACGGTGCCGACTGCCACCGTCAGCCACAGCGTCATGCCCGCGGCCTTGCGGATACGAACAGGGTCTTTCATGCCGCAGCTCTGGGCGACCACCACCGTGCCGCCGGCGCTGATACCGTTGAAAATGCAGGTGATCATCCACGCCAGCGGCGTCACCAGAGACACCGCCGCGACGCTGGCTTCGCCGTTGCTGCTGATGAGGGCGGTGATGAGCATACTGATGAACATGATGGACAGACAGTCCAGAACGTTGGGAAAGGTCAGATGGAGAATTTCCCGCCACGAAAACACCGTACCGGACAGGGTACGTGTGAGAAAATTGTCAAGGAATTTGGGTACAGAATGCTGTTTCATGAAGAAATGGCCTCCGCAGGATTTTTCGTCCAAAGCATAGCATGACCGGCAGGAAATGTCAATGGATGGCAGAAGAGCACCAACATTTTTCTTGACAAAATACTGCCTTTGCAATACAATGAAATGAAATTGATAACGCGGTGAACGGGAGGTTCCGTTTTCCGGCTCAAGGAAGAGAGTGCGCATTCTGGTGCGAGCGCATATTGGCCGGTTCGGATGGTCGCTCGGGAGCGGTCTTTCTGAATAAAGGGAAGCTCTGATTAAATCGGCAAGAACTGTGAGCGAGAGATTTTTCGTCCAATCGAGGTATCGGAAACGGCGGAATACTTTGTGTATTTCCCGTTTTCGATACCGAAGAGTGGGCGGAAAAGATCCGCTCGCAGTCGCAAACGATTTATTCAGAGATTCCCAAGTAAGAAAGAACGGGGCTGCCCGTTACAGCAGTTTTTAAGTGCCCGAAAGGGAATTCAGGTGGTACCGCGGAAAATTTTCGCCCTGAGCTTTTGGGGAATCTTTGAGTCAGCCGATTCAGAGCTTCCCCGGCTCAGGGCGTTTCTTATTTAACAAAAGGAGCGAAAAAAATGGCAAGAGAATTACCAAAGGTCTACGAGCCGCAGCAGGTGGAATCCAAAATCTACGACATGTGGCAGCGGGGCGGCTACTTCCACGCCGAGGTGGATGAAAGCAAGAAGCCCTTCACCATCGTCATGCCCCCACCCAACGTCACCGGTCAGCTGCACATGGGTCACGCCATGGACGCGACATTGCAGGATACCCTGATCCGGTTCAAGCGGATGCAGGGCTACAACTCCCTGTGGATTCCCGGCGTCGATCACGCCGGCATCGCCACCCAGATCAAGGTGGAGGAGGAGCTTCGCAAGGAGGGTCTGACCCGCTACGATCTTGGCCGTGAAAAGTTTCTGGAGCGCGTCTGGGACTGGAAGCACAAGTACGGCAACCGCATCGTGGAGCAGCAGAAGAAGCTGGGCGCCAGCTGCGACTGGGAGCGCGCCCGGTTCACCATGGACGAGGGCTGCTCCAAGGCCGTGCGGGAGGTCTTCGTCTCCCTGTACGAAAAGGGTCTGATCTACAAGGGCAGCCGCATTATCAACTGGTGTCCCCACTGCGTCACCGCCCTGTCCGACGCTGAGGTGGAGTATGTGGACAAGCCCGGCCACCTGTGGCACATCCGCTACCCGCTGGCCGACGGCTCCGGCGAGGTGATCGTGGCGACCACCCGTCCCGAAACCATGCTTGGCGACTCCGGCGTGTGCGTCAATCCCAACGACGAGCGCTACAAGGACATCGTGGGCAAGATGGTCATTCTTCCCCTTGTGAATAAGGAAATCCCCGTCGTCGCTGACGATTACGCCGAGATGGACTTTGGCACCGGCTGCGTTAAGATGACCCCCGCCCACGACCCCAATGACTTTGAAGTGGGACTGCGCCACAATCTGGAAGTCATCCGGGTTCTGGACGACAACGGCAAGGTCAACGAAAACGGCGGAAAGTATGAGGGTCTCGACCGCTACGAGGCCAGAAAGCAGATCGTCGCCGATCTGGAAGCGGGCGGATATCTGGTGAAGGTGGAGCCTTACAGCCACAACGTCGGCACCTGCTACCGCTGCCATCAGGACGTGGAGCCGATCATCTCCGCCCAGTGGTTCGTGAAGATGAAGCCTCTGGCCGAGGAAGCCATCCGGGTCGTCAAGGACGGGGAGACCAAGTTCGTCCCCGAGCGGTTCAGCAAGACCTATCTCAACTGGATGGAGAACGTCCGCGACTGGTGCATTTCCCGTCAGCTGTGGTGGGGGCATCAGATTCCCGCGTGGACGTGCGCCGACTGCGGCCATATCACCGTGTCCCGGGAGGATGTCTGCAAGTGCGAAAAGTGCGGCAGCACCAACGTTGAGCGTGACCCCGACGTGCTGGATACCTGGTTCTCCTCCGCTCTGTGGCCCTTTGAAACGCTGGGCTGGCCGGAAAAGACGGAAGACCTTGACTATTTCTACCCGACGGACGTGCTGGTCACGGGCTACGACATCATTTTCTTCTGGGTCGCGAGAATGATCTTCTCCGGCTGCGAGCATACCGGCAAGACGCCCTTCCACACCGTTCTGATTCATGGCCTTGTCCGGGACAATCAGGGACGCAAGATGTCCAAGTCCCTTGGCAACGGCATTGACCCGCTGGAAATGATCGACAAATATGGCTGCGACGCTCTGCGGATGAACCTGATCACCGGCAACTCTCCCGGAAACGACACCCGTTTCTACACCGAGAAGTGCGAGGCCATGCGCAACTTTGCCAATAAGCTGTGGAACGCTTCCCGCTATGTGCTGATGAATCTGGGCGAGGACGCCAGGAACGAGCTGCCTGCCCTTGACAAGCTGGAAATTGCCGACAAGTGGGTGCTGTCCAAGCTGAACACGCTGATCGCCGAGGTCACAGAGAATCTGGAAAAGTACGAGCTGGGCGTGGCCGTCCAGAAGGTGTACGACTTCATCTGGGACACCTACTGCGACTGGTATATCGAGCTGACCAAGGCGCGGCTGTACTCCGAGGATGCGATCCGCAAGCAGACCGCGATTCAGGTGCTGGTATACGTGCTTGACCAGATTCTGCGGCTGCTGCATCCCTTCATGCCCTTCATCACCGAGGAGATCTGGCAGAGCATCCCCCACGAGGGCGACGCGCTGATCGCCGCGAAGTGGCCGGAATATCGGGAAGACCTTGCCTTCAAGGCCGAGGAAAGCCACATGGAGTCCGTCATGGACGCCATCCGCGCCATCCGCAACCGCCGTGCGGAAATGAATGTTCCGCCCTCCAGAAAGGCGGCGCTGTACGTGCTGACCTCCAAGCCCCAGGTCTACGCCGAGGGCGAGGGCTTCATCCAGCGTCTGGCCTACGCCGACACCGTGACCATGCTGGATAAGGAGCCGGAGAATCTGGACGGCATGGTGACCATTCCCACCGCCGACGCCAAGCTGTATATCCCCATGGGTCAGCTGGTGGACGTGGCCAAGGAGCTTGACCGTATCTCCAAGGAACTGGAAAAGAACCGCAAGTTCTTAAGCTCTCTGGAAGCGAAGCTCGGCAACGAGAAGTTCGTCTCCCGCGCCCCCGAGGCCGTTGTGAACGCGGAGAAGGAAAAGGCGCAGAAGACCCGCGACCTGATCGCAAGTCTCGAGCAGAGCGAAGCGGCGCTGAAGAGCCTGTAAATGAACAAAACCCGCAGGAAACCCCTGCGGGTTTCCTTTACCAAAGGGGCTACAATCAAGAGATCAATTTTGCCGTTTGTCCAAAACCTTTATTTTCAAAGAATCCCGTTTCCGACTGAAAAATCGGAAACGGGATTTTATACTGTAAAACATAAAAATCACCAAGGAGGGAAGCAATATGCACTTTACCAGTTTTTTGGAGGAAGGACGGCTGACGGTGGCGCTCACCGGGGAAATTGACCACCACTGCGCAAAAGCCTATATTCAGGCCATCGCCGCGAAAATCGAGGCTTACACCCCGGAGGTCTGCGTGCTGGATTTTCAGGAGGTTTCCTTTGTGGATTCTTCCGGCATTGCCGTGGTCATCAACGCCTTAAGGAGCATGACCCAGATCGAGGGGCGGCTGCTTCTGACAGGCATTGCGCCCCAGCCCATGCGGGTGTTCCGGGCGTCGGGAATCGATAAGCTTGTGGAGATCAAGGAGGCTGTATCATGAAATTCGACAACTATATGATTCTGGATTTTCCCAGCAAATCCGCCAACGAAGCCTTTGCCCGGTCGGCAGTGGCCTGCTTCGCCGCCCAGATGGATCCGACGCTGGAGGAGCTGGGGGACATCCGCACGGCGGTGAGCGAAGCGGTGACCAACTGCATCGTCCACGCCTACCCGGAAAAGCTGGGGAATATCACCCTGCGCTGCCGTATCCTGAAGGACAACGTGCTGGATATCGTCATCAAGGACAAGGGCGTCGGCATCCCGGACATAGAGCAGGCCAGACGTCCCGCGTACACCACCGGCGGCGCGGAACGCAGCGGAATGGGCTTTACCATCATGGAAAGTTTTATGACCGATCTGGAAATTACATCCAAACCCGGAAAAGGAACCACGGTGCATATGCGCCGGAAGCTGCAGCGGCGGCAATGAGCAGGACGGAGGAACTGATCGCCAAGGCGCAGCAGGGCGACCGGGAAGCGTCCGAAGCTCTGGTGGAGGAAAATTCCGGCCTGATCTGGTCGGTGGCAAGGCGGTTCTTAGGCCGGGGAACGGAAGCGGACGATCTGTACCAGCTGGGGTGTCTCGGCTTTCTCAAGGCTGTTGAGGGGTTCGACCTTGCCTACGGGACGCAGTTTTCCACCTACGCCGTGCCGAAAATCGCCGGGGAAATTCGCCGGTTTCTCCGGGACGACGGGGCGGTAAAGGTGTCCCGGAGCTTAAAAGAGCAGGCCGCGACCATCAAGGCCACCCGCAGCCGCCTGACCGGGGCGCTGGGCAGGGAGCCGACGATTCAGGAGATTTCCCGTCAGACCGGGCTTACTCCGGAAGAAATAGCTCTGGCGGAAACGGCCACCGCCGCCACGGAGTCCATCCAGCGGGAAACGGGGGACGAGGGCTTCACACTGGAAAATGTCCTGACAGACACGGAATCGGAAGAACGGATGGTGGAGAAAATCGCTCTGCGGCAGGCGATTTCCGGCCTGCCGGGACGGGAGCGAATGGTCATTCAGCTGCGGTATTTCCACGGCCTGACCCAGCAGCGGGTGGCGGCGGTGATGAACGTCAGTCAGGTGCAGGTGTCCCGGATTGAGAAAAAGGCAGTGGCTATGCTTCGGGAGCTGATGGCGTAAAGCGGCATTTTCCCTCTTTACGTTTTGCCGAAAATGCGCTAAAATAATGGCATCATGTTGAAGACAGGTGCAATTATGACAGAACAAATGGACTCCCGATTTCTGACCGCCCGGAAAAATTACATCGAGCGGCAGTTTTCTCAGCTGAACGATATGCAGCGTCAGGCCGTGCTGACCACGGAGGGGCCGCTGCTGCTGCTTGCCGGTGCAGGCAGCGGCAAGACCACCGTCCTCATTAACCGCATTGCCAATCTCATGCGCTTCGGCCGGGGCAGCGACTGCTGCGAAATTTCCCACGCCGTCACGGAGGACGACGTGGCCTTTCTGGAAAATCTGGGGGACGACCCCAGTCCCGATGATACCCGCCGGGCGGACGCCCTCTGCGCCGTGGAGCCTGCCGCGCCATGGAGCATCATCGCCATCACCTTTACCAACAAGGCCGCAAATGAAATGAAGGAACGGCTTTCCAATCTTCTCGGCTCTCAGGCGCAGGACATCTGGGCAATGACGTTTCATTCCGCCTGCTGCCGTATTCTGCGGCGGGACATCGAGCGGATGGGCTTCACCCGGAGCTTTACCATTTACGATTCCTCGGACTCCGAGCGCATCATGAAAGAGATCATCAAGGACATGGAGCTGGACGACAAGACGTTTCCGGCGAAATATGTCCTTGGCGCCATCAGCCGGGAGAAGGACAAAATGGTGTCCCCTCAGGAGATGCTGGACAGGGCGGAGCGCACCGGCGACATCCGGGCGCAGCACATCGCCCGCGCCTACGGCAAGTACCAGACCCGCCTGAAGGACAACAACGCGCTGGATTTTGACGACATCATCTACATCACCGTTCAGCTTTTGCAGCAGAATGAGGATGTTTTGCAGTATTATCAGCGCAAATTCCGGTACGTGCTGGTGGACGAGTATCAGGACACCAACCATATGCAGTACCTCTTAACATCCCTGCTTGCAGGCGGACATGAGAACATCTGCGTGGTGGGCGACGACGACCAGAGCATTTACCGCTTCCGGGGCGCGACCATCGAAAACATTCTGAACTTTGAAAAGCAGTACCGGGGCGCACGGGTCATCCGCCTGGAACAGAACTACCGTTCCACCCAGGCCATCCTCACTGCCGCAAACGCGGTGATCGCCCACAACCTCGGGCGCAAGGGGAAGAAGCTCTGGACAGCCAATGCGCAGGGCGACCCCGTTCTGGTATACGAAGCCTCCGACGAGGGAAGCGAGGGCAATTTCGTGGCGGGGCAGATTCTGGCCGGTTCCCGTGGGAAAAACTTCAAGGACTACGCCATTCTGTACCGCACCAACGCCCAGTCCAACGCAATGGAATTTGCCCTGAAACGAAACGGCATTCCGTACCGGGTCATCGGCGGCACGCGGTTCTTTGACCGGGCGGAAGTCAAGGATATGCTGTCGTATCTGTGCGTCATCAACAACCGGGCGGACGATCTGCGTCTGGGACGCATCATCAACAATCCTCCCCGGGGGCTGGGGGCGAAGACCATCGAGACTGCCCGGCGACTGGCGGAGGCCGAGGGAAAGCCGCTGTACAGCGTCATTTCCGACCCCTATTCCTACGCCCCGCTGGAAAAGTCCGCTATTAAAATGATGCAGTTTTCCGCCATCATCGAGGGCATGGCGCAGCTTCTGGAGGACGGCATGAGCCTGCCGGACTTCTACGACGAGCTGCTCATCCGAACCAAGTATGTGGATATGCTGGAAAGCAAGGACACCGAGGAAAACAAGACCCGGCTGGAAAACGTGCGCGAACTAAAATCCAGCATCAATTCCTATGTGGAAAACGCGGAAACACCTACTTTGGCGGGATTTCTGGAAGAAATCGCCCTGTATACCGATCTGGAGCAGTACAACGAAAACGACGACGCCGTGGTGATGATGACCATGCACTCGGCCAAGGGACTGGAATTTCCCCATGTGTTCCTCGTGGGCTTTGAGGACGGGCTGTTCCCCGGAATGCGCGCCATCGGCGACGCGGAGGAAATGGAGGAGGAGCGGCGGCTGTGCTACGTGGCCATCACAAGAGCCAAGCAGAGCCTGACCATCACCCATGCCCGTCAGCGTATGATCTACGGCCGCACATCGTCGGCGCTGCCCTCCCGGTTCCTTCGGGAAATCCCGGAGGAGTGCATCGTGAAAAAGGGCGGCTATCATCGCACTTCAACGAGCGAACACAGCGGTTATTCGCCCTATGGTTCCCATACTTCTCAGTCCAGAAAGCCCAGAAGCAGCATTCTTTCCGCCGCCCCGGCCGCTCCCGCGCCCTGTCTGGAGCTGAATCAGGGAGACATGGTCATGCACGCGGCCTTTGGCCGGGGGCTGGTGCTGTCCGTGCGGAAAATGGGCGGCGACGCGCTGCTGGAAATCGCCTTCGACGACATCGGCACAAAGAAGCTCATGGCAAAAACCGCCTCGGCGCACATGAAAAAGCTGTAATGCTTTTCGTTTTCCCGCATATCCTCTACAGGGGGGATGGGTATGCGCTGGCGGCTTCGGAGATTTTTTTACACGCTGCTGGTTCTGGCAGTGATCCTTCTGGTGGCGTTTCTGATGCTTCGCAGCCGCTACCGGGAGATCGTCACGGAGCTGGCGGAAACGCAGGTGAAAAACGCCACGTCGGACTTGACCAATGACGCCATTGCCAAGCAGATTGCCAACGGCACCATTCAATACGACCGCATCGTCTATTTTGAAAAGAATCTGGACGGGCGCATCACCGCTCTGAAAACCAACATGAGCGAGATCAACCACCTGAAAACGGATATCCTGAACATTATCAACGACGAAATTTTAGCCCTTGACACCGCGGACATCGGCATACCGCTGGGGAGCCTGTTTCTGCCGGAGTTTTTCTCCGGAAAAGGCCCGGCGATCCCGGTACACATCCTGTCCATCCGCAACAGCGACGCCACGTTTGAAAGCAATTTTTCTCAGGCCGGCATTAACCAGACGCTTCACCAGCTGAACATGATCGTCAGCGTGGATGTGTCGGTTCTGGTCATGGGGGAGACGGACAGCTTTACCATCCATTCGGAGGTCGTGGTGGCGGAGACGGTGATCATCGGCGACGTACCCAGCACTTATTTACAGACCGGAGGATACTATGGATTCCAAAGAGAGAATTGACCAGCTGACCGATCAGCTGAAGGAAGCGGGCTACCGCTATTACGTTCTGGACGACCCGACCATGGAAGACTACGAATACGACCGGCTCTACCGGGAGCTGGAGGAGCTGGAAAGCGCCCACCCGGAGCTGGCAAGGGCGGATTCTCCCACGAAACGGGTGGGCGGGGAAGTGCTGAGCCAGTTTGAAAAGGTATCTCACCCCGTGCCGCTGATGAGCTTACAGGATGTGTTCAGCATGGAAGAACTGAACGATTTTCTGGAAAAAACCATTGCCGCCGAGGGCAATGCGAAATTTTCCGTGGAACCGAAGATCGACGGTCTTTCCGTGGCGCTGGAATATGTGGACGGGAAATTCGTCCGGGGCGCGACCCGGGGCGACGGTACGGTAGGGGAGGACGTGACGGAAAACCTGAAAACCATCCGCTCCATCCCCATGACCCTGACCGGCGCACCCTCCCGGCTTATCGTCCGGGGCGAGGTTTTCATGCCCAAAAAGAGCTTTGAAAAGCTGAATCTGCGTCAGGAGGAGCTGGGAAAGCCCCTGTTCGCCAACCCCCGGAACGCCGCCGCCGGGTCGCTGCGGCAGCTCGACCCGAAAATCGCGGCGAAGCGGGGGCTGGACATTTATGTTTTCAACGTCCAGCTTGCGGATGGCGTGGAGTTTACCGGACATACCCAGTCTCTGGAATACCTGAAAAACTTGAAATTCAAGGTGATTCCGCACAAAAAGCTGTCCAAAGTTTCGGAAATTGATGCAGAAGTGCTGTCCATCAACGAGAACCGGGAAAAGCTGATCTGCGATATCGACGGTGCGGTCATCAAGGTGGACGATCTTTCTCAGCGGGAAAGGCTGGGCAATACCGCTAAGTTCCCCAAGTGGGCTGCTGCCTACAAGTATCCCCCGGAGATCAAGCCCACCGTGGTAGAGGACATCGTGGTGCAGGTGGGAAGGACCGGCGTGCTGACCCCCAAGGCCGTTGTGCGGCCTGTCCGTCTGGCGGGGACGACGGTGACAAACGCCACGCTGCACAATCAGGATTTCATCCGGGAGCGGGACATCCGCATCGGCGATACCGTTCTCATTCGCAAGGCAGGGGAGATCATCCCGGAAATTCTGGAGGTCGATCTTTCCAAGCGCCCGGAGGGGACGGTGGCCTATCATCTGCCCGACCGCTGCCCGGTCTGCGGCGCACCTGTGGAGCAGGACGAGGACGGTGCGTTCCTGCGCTGCACCGGGGCGGAGTGTCCCGCCCAGCTCAGCCGGAACATTGCCCACTTCGTCAGCCGGGACGCCATGGACATCGACGGCCTCGGCGCGGCCATTGTGGACGCGCTGATCGAAAAGGGGCTGATCAAATCCCCGGCGGATATTTACTATCTGACCCTTGATGACGTAAAAAGCCTGTGGAAAGCCGGTTCCACGGCGGCGAAAAAGCTACTTGCCGCCATTGAAGCCAGCAAAGAGCAGGACGTCAGCCGCCTGATCTACGCTTTGGGCATCCGTCAGGTGGGCGCGAAAACCGGCAAGGTGCTTGCTTCTGCCTTTAGAAATCTGGACGGCCTGATGGCCGCGTCGGTGGAGGAGCTGACGGAGGTTCCCGACGTGGGCGCTGTCACCGCCGAGAATATCTATCAGTGGTTCCGACAGGAGCAGTCCGCGCATATGGTAGAGCGTCTGCGGCAGGCAGGGGTCAATTTTGAAAGCAAACGGGTGATAACCGACGCCCGTTTCGCCGGGAAAACCTTCGTGCTTACCGGTGCGCTGAGCAAATTCACCCGGGAAGAAGCCACGGAGAAAATCGAGCTGCTGGGCGGCAAGGCATCCGGCTCCGTGTCGAAAAAGACCAGTTTCGTGGTGGTAGGCGAAAACGCCGGTTCCAAGGAGCGTAAGGCAAGAGAGCTGGGAATTCCCATCCTCACAGAAGACGAATTCCTGGAAATGATGCAATAACAGAAACGCTGCAAAGGATTTATCCCTTGCAGCGTTTTCATATGTAGATATTGGGGGGCAATCATGCGTAGGTCTTGATGATTCCCAAGGCGATCTCCCGTCTGGTCGTGCAGCGATCCATGGCCTGCTTTTCGATGTGGCGGTGGGCTTCGGCCTCGGTCATTTTCAGCTGCTCGATGAGCAGCCACTTTGCCCGGTTCACCAGACGGATTTCTTCCATTTTTTCTTCCACGGAGGTGGCCTTTTCCTCCATGCGCCGTAACCGTTCCCGGGCGGAAACGAGCCATTTCAGGCTTTGGTTCAGCAGCAGAGCGGACGTGGGCTTTGCCAGCGTGAACACGCCCTGACAGGTGAGTTTGGCTTCCATCTCATCGTAAACATCCGACTTTGCCAGCAGCAGCGCCACGGTGCCGGACTGGTTGCAGACGTCGATGGCGAAGCGGGTGCCGAAGTCGTCGGACAGGGGGGCGTTGATGATGACAAGATCGTAGGTCTTGTTCACCATCTCCCGCCGCGCTGCGGCAATATTGCCCACGAAACAAACCGGATAATACTCCGAACCGGGGAGCATCGCGGCGAAGGCTTCGTTGAATTTCTGCGCGGCGGACACCACCAGAACGCTGTACGTCTGGTCGCTGAAAACCATGGTAATGCTCCCTCCTTTCAGAGTTTTGCGGAGTTTATCACTTGGTAAAGAACTCAATCAGGGACTGGGGAAGGTGCTGGGCAATGAAATTGCTGTCGGCGGCGCATTTTTCTGCGTCGGACAGCGACTTGGGAAGGGTTGCAAGGGTCACATTTCGGGAATCCGCCGTGTGGAGATTGACGTTGCAGGCTTCCGGGAGAGCAATGTCGTTCTCGATTCCGGAAAGTCCCGCCCAGATGAGCAGCGCAAAGGCAAGATATGGGTTGGCGGTGCAGTCGGGGCTGCGCAGCTCGAAGCGCCGGTACTCGCCGGAGGCGGCGGGAACGCGAATGAGCTGGGAGCGGTTGTTGCTCGACCACGAAATGTACTTCGGCGCTTTGTGTGCGCCCAAGCGGCTGTAGGACTGCTCGGTGGGGTTGAGGAATAGGGTCATGTCCGTGATCTTGTCCAGAATCCCGCCCATCGCCCGGTGCATGAGCGCTTCCGCACCGCCCTGAACGGACATATTGATGTGAAATCCGCTGCCGGGGCGTCCCTCCAGAGGTCTGGGGGAAAAGTCCGCGTACAGCCCGTTCCGGGCGGCGATGGTTTTGACGACGGTGAGGAAGGTAACGGCGTTGTCCGCGGCGGACAGGGGATCGGAATAGCGGAAATCCACCTCGTTCTGGCCGGGGCCTTCCTCGTGGTGGGAGGATTCCGGCTGAATGCCCATCCGCTCCAGCGTCAGGCAGATCTCCCGGCGGACATTTTCACATCTGTCCTCCGGCGCGACATCCATATAGGTGGCCTGATCGTAAGGAACGTCCGTGACCTCGCCGTTTTCGTCCAGCCGGAACAGGTAGAATTCCAGCTCGGAGCCGAAGGAGAAGGCGTAGCCCGCCTTCGCGGCGTCGGCAACGGCCTGCTTGAGAATGCCCCGGGTATCGTGGGCAAAGGGCGTGCCGTCCGGATGGGTGATGGAGCAGAACATCCGCACCACGCTCCCGTGCTCCGGCCGCCATGGCAGCAGGGCAATGGTGGAAGCGTCGGGATGGAGAAACAGGTCGGAATTCACCTCGTCGCCGAAGCCCGCGATGGCGGAAGCATCGATGGCAATGCCGTACTTGAAGGCACGTTCCAGCTCGTGGGGCATGATGGAGATATTCTTGGGTCTGCCGAAGCAGTCGCAGAACGCAAGGCGGATGAACTTCACGTCCTCCTCCTGAATGAATTGTATGACCTCCTGAGGCGTATATTTCATACAGCAACCAACCTTCCTGCCCGATACGCGGTAAAATTCAAACAAATGAAGTCAGATTAAAAGGAAAAGCAACGGGATTCTCCCGGAAAAGCCAAAACTTCCCGGAAAGCCTATGCTTCCGAAATTATTATATTCAATTTATCGGGCCTTGTCAATCTGTCCAAAGACAAAAAACTTTTTTTGTGCAGGGTGTTGACAAATGGGGAAAGATGGTGTAGAATGCCCACTGTGAAGGCAAGGACGTCTCCGAGTGTATGCTCATCGCGTCCTTGCCGTCTTTTTTTATTTTCGGCGGTTCGGGCGGGACATTCCCGGAACGCCAATAAGGAAGCTCTGATTAAATCGGCAAGGACTGTGAGCGGAAAAGATCCGCCCACAGCCGCAGACGATTTATTCAGAGGTTCCTAAATTTGAAAAGGAGCGTTTGCTATGAGTACTGTTTCTGACTATTTCGGCTGTATGGTATTTGATGACCGGGTGATGAAAGCCAATCTTTCCGCCGACGTGTATGCGTCGCTGCGCAGAACCATCGACGAGGGTGCGAAGCTGGACGCTTCCGTCGCCAACGCGGTGGCCGCGGCCATGAAGGACTGGGCTGTCGCCCATGGCGCGACCCACTATACCCACTGGTTCCAGCCGCTGACCGGCATCACCGCCGAAAAGCACGACAGCTTCATTTCTCCCGCTCCCGACGGCGGCGTCATCATGGATTTCTCCGGCAAAGAGCTGATCAAGGGCGAGCCTGACGCCAGCTCTTTCCCCTCCGGCGGCCTGCGCGCTACCTTTGAGGCCCGGGGCTACACCGCATGGGACCCTACCTCCTACGCATTCATCAAGGGCAAGACCCTTTGCATCCCCACGGCGTTCTGCTCCTACGGCGGCGAAGCGCTGGATAAGAAGACCCCGCTGCTGCGCTCCATGGAAGCCCTGAACCGTCAGGCCATGCGAATTCTGAAGCTCTTCGGCAATACCGACGTCAAGTGTGTCCGCACCAACGTCGGCCCCGAGCAGGAATATTTCCTTGTGGATAAGGAAATGTACGAGCAGCGCAAAGACCTGATCTTCACCGGCAGAACCCTGTTCGGTGCCAAGTCCCCCAAGGGGCAGGAGATGGATGACCACTACTTCGGCGTCATCAAGCCCCGCGTTGCTGCTTACATGGAAGACCTGAACGAGGAACTGTGGAAGCTGGGTATCCTTGCCAAGACCGAACATAACGAGGTCGCCCCCGCTCAGCACGAGCTGGCGCCCATTTACACCACCACCAACATCGCCACCGACCACAACCAGCTGACCATGGAGATCATGCAGAAGGTCGCGGCAAAGCACGGTCTGGTGTGCCTGCTGCATGAGAAGCCCTTCGCCGGTGTCAACGGCTCCGGCAAGCACAACAACTGGTCCATGGCCACCGATACCGGCGTGAACCTGCTGTCCCCCGGCGAAACCCCCTATGAAAACGCCCAGTTCCTTCTGTTCCTGTGTGCGGTCATCAAGGCCGTGGACGATTATCAGGATCTGCTCCGCCTGAGCGTGGCTACCGCAGGCAACGACCACCGTCTGGGCGCGAACGAAGCGCCTCCCGCCGTGGTCTCCATCTTCCTTGGCGACGAGCTGATGGGCATTCTGGACGCCATCGAGAACGACGCCCCTTACAGCGGCACAAAGAAGACCACCATGAAGCTTGGCGTGGACGTTCTGCCCCGCTTCCCCAGAGACACCACCGACCGGAACCGTACTTCGCCCTTCGCCTTTACCGGCAACAAGTTTGAGTTCCGTATGCTGGGTTCCTCCAATTCCATCGCCTGCGCCAACATCATGCTCAACGCCGCCGTGGCCGAGTCCCTGAAAATTTACGCCGACCGTCTGGAAGGCGCGGAGGACTTTGAGACCGCCCTGCATGACATGATCAAGAAGACCATCAAGGATCACAAGCGCATCATCTTCAATGGCAACGGCTACGATGCCACATGGATCAAGGAAGCCACCGAGGTTCGCGGCCTGTGCAACTATCCCACGACCCCCGACTGCATGCCCCATCTGCTGGACAAGAAGAACGTGGATATGCTCACCGCCCACAAGATCTACTCCGTATCCGAGATTCAGGCGCGGTGCGACATCATGCTGGAGAACTACTGCAAGGCCGTCATCATCGAGGCCAACACCATGGTGGACATGGCGAGAAAGCAGATCCTCCCCGCAGTGGAAGGCTATGCCGCCGAGCTGGCCGCTTCCGTGGCTGCGAAGAAAGCCGTCGCGCCCAATCTGGCCTGTGCTTATGAGACCGGCCTTGTCACCAAGCTGTCCGGCCTGACCGACCAGATCGCCGAGAAGACCGACGAGCTGGAATCCGCCGTTCTGGAGCTGAAGAATGCGGAGAGTGTCAAGGAAGAGTCCTTCGCCATCCGGGACACCATTCTCGGCAAGATGGCAACCCTCCGGGCTGTCGCGGACGAGGCGGAGACCCAGACTTCTTCCGATTACTGGCCGTTCCCCACCTACGGCGAATTGCTGTTTGGCGTAAAGTAACAGCCATCAAGGGGACTGACCACCCCCGGTATCAGAGAAAAAGAGAACCCAAGGGAGAGCCGCAAGGCTCTCCCGCGGGCTATTTGAGGAGGAATTCCTATGTGTTCCATCATTGGGTATTGCGGCAGGCCCGCCGATCTGACCGCGTTTCAGGCAGGCTTCGCCAGAACGGTTTCCCGAGGCCCTGACGATTCCCGCGTCATCGACGTGGGGCAGGGGATACTCGGCTTTCACAGACTCTCCATCATGGGGCTTCACCCGGAAGGAATGCAGCCATTCGGCCTGAACGGCAGCTGGATGGTCTGCAACGGCGAGATTTACGGCTTTGAAAAGCTTAAAAAGGAATTGTCCAAGGACTACACCTTTACCAGCGAGTCCGACTGCGAGGTGCTGCTGCCCATGTACGAAAAGTATGGCGTCGGCATGTTTGCCAAGCTGGATGCGGAGTTTGCCTGCATTCTCTATGACGGAAAGCAGAAAAAGTTTATCGCCGCCCGTGACCCCATCGGCATTCGCCCGCTGTATTACGGCTACGACGGAAACGGCACGATCCTGTTTGCCAGCGAACCGAAAAATCTGGTGGGGCTGACCGACAAAATCCTGCCGTTTCCTCCGGGACATTATTACTGCGACGGGAAATTCGTCTGCTACTGTGACATCGCAGCGGTAGACCATGTGCTTCCCGATGATCTGGAAACGGTCTGCGCCAACATCCACGACAAGCTGGTCGCCGGTGTGAAGAAGCGTCTGGTGGCCGACGCCAAGGTCGGCTTCCTGCTCAGCGGCGGACTGGATTCTTCTCTGGTGTGCGCCATTGCCGCCCGGGAAAGCGAAAAGCCAATCCGCACCTTTGCCATCGGCATGAGTGAGGACGCCATTGACCTGAAATACGCGAAACAGGTCGCGGATTACATCCACAGCGACCATACCGAGGTCATCATCTCCAAGGAGGACGTTCTTGCCGCGCTGGAACCGGTGGTGGAGCTGCTGGGAACCTTCGACATCACCACCATCCGTGCCAGCATCGGCATGTATCTGGTGTGCAAGGCCATCCATGAGACGACTGATATCCGGGTTCTGCTCACCGGCGAGATCTCCGACGAGCTGTTCGGCTACAAGTACACCGACTTTGCCCCATCCGCCAAGGCGTTTCAAGAGGAAGCCCAGAAGCGCATCCGGGAGCTGCACATGTACGACGTGCTCCGGGCAGACCGGTGCATCAGCGTCAATTCTCTAGAAGCGCGGGTGCCCTTCGGTGATCTGGACTTTGTCAAATACGTCATGGCCATTGACCCGAAGATGAAGCTGAACAAATACGGAAAGGGCAAGTATCTGCTGCGTCACGCCTTTGAAAAGGGCGATTACCTGCCTCATGACATCCTCTGGCGGGAAAAGGCGGCTTTTTCCGACGCCGTGGGTCACTCCATGGTGGACTATCTCAAGGAATATGCCGAAACCGTCTATACACAGGAAGAATTTGAGGAAAAACGGGCAAAGTATACCCATGCCCAGCCGTTTACCAAAGAGTCCCTGCTTTACCGGGAGATTTTCGAGAAATACTATCCCGGACAGAGCCAGATGATCGTGGACTTCTGGATGCCCAACAAATCCTGGGAGGGCTGCAATGTGAACGACCCCTCCGCCCGCGTCCTCGCCAACTACGGCGACAGCGGGAAATAACCGGGTTTCCGCGGCTGCACGGGCAGACAAAAGTTCCAATTTTCGCCCCGCAAAAGCGGCACATATCGTGGAAATGATGATTGCGTTCCGCCACATATTGTGGTATTCTAAAGAGTGTGAGATGGGGGCCGCAGTGGGCTGCCGCCGTTTCCTGAAACCGACAATGAATACACATATGGAGGTAAACACAAATGGAAAAATTGCAGCAGCTGTATGAGGGCAAGGCCAAAAAGGTTTTCGCCACCGACGATCCCGAACTCCTGATCGTGGATTACAAGGACGACGCCACCGCCTTCAACGGGCTGAAAAAGGGCACCATCGCAGGCAAGGGCGTCATCAACAACCAGATGAGCAACCGCCTGATGGCTTATCTTGAAAAGCAGGGCATTCCCACCCACTTTGTCAAGGAGCTGTCCGAGCGGGAAACGCTGGTGAAGAAGGTCTCCATCGTTCCGCTGGAAGTCATCGTCCGCAACATCGCTGCCGGTTCCTTCTCCAAGCACTACGGCGTGGAGGAAGGCGTTGTGTTCGAGCAGCCCACCATTGAATTCTCCTATAAAAACGACGAGCTGGGCGACCCGCTGCTCAACACCTATCACGCCCTCGCTCTGAAGCTGGCGACTCCCGAAGAGATCAAGACCATTGAAGACTACTCCTTCCGGATCAACGACGCGCTGAAAGCCTTCTGGCTGACCTGCGGCGTGACTCTGGTGGATTTTAAGCTGGAATTCGGCCGCCTGTCCGACGGCACAATCGTTCTGGCTGACGAGATCAGCCCCGACACCAGCCGCCTGTGGGACAGCAAGACCCACGAGAAGCTGGATAAGGATCGTTTCCGCCGCGACATGGGCGGCGTGGAAGAAGCCTACGCCGAGATCATGAAGCGTCTGGAAGAGCATCTGAAATAACCGTATTCTACAGGACGGAGGAACCCCTCCGCCCTGTAAACGTGCTGTCATCGATCCTTACAACTTTAGAATCGGAGGAAATCCAAATGGCTAATACTGTAATCGTCGGCATCAACTGGGGTGACGAGGGCAAGGGACGCATGGTCGATCTGCTGACCGAAAACTATGACATCGTTATCCGCTATCAGGGCGGCGGCAATGCCGGCCATACCGTTATCAATGAGCACGGCAAATTTGCCCTGCACCTGCTGCCCTCCGGCATTTTCCGGGAGGGTGTCGTGAATATCCTCGGGAACGGCGTCGCCGTTGACCCGGAAAACCTGTGGCAGGAAATGCAGGATGTTGCCCAAAAGGGCGTGCCCATCACCCCGGACAACCTGAAAATCAGCGACCGGGCGTCTCTGCTGCTGCCCTGGCACCGTCTTCAGGACGGTCTGGAGGAAGCCCGGCTGAAGGATAAAAAGTACGGCTCCACCAAGCAGGGCATTGCGCCTTTTTACTCTGATAAATACCAGAAAAAGACCATTATGGCGGGAGAACTTCTGCATTCCGAGCATCTTTATGAGCATTTGCAGGATTTACTGGAGTGGAAGAACCTGACGCTCACCGGCGTCTACGGTGCCGAGCCTGTCACCATGTACGAACTGAAAGCGTGGATGGACAATTACTGTGAGAAGATCAAGCCCTTTATCTGCGACACCGGCGTCTATCTGCGCAAGGCGCAGGCGGAGGGGAAGAAAATCCTGTTTGAAGCCCAGCTGGGTGCGCTGCGGGATCTGGACTACGGCATTTACCCCTACACCACCTCCTCCAACGCCATCGCCGCTTACGCCCCCGTGGGTTCCGGCCTGCCCACCGCCAAGATCGACGAGGTCATCGGCGTTGTGAAAGCCTACTCCACCTGCGTGGGCGAAGGCCCCTTCGTCTGCGAAATGTTCGGTGCCGAAGCGGACGCCCTTCGGGAGGCTGGCTTTGAGTACGGCGCGAAGACCGGCCGTCCCCGCCGGGTCGGCCCCATCGACCTTGTTGCCACCCGCTATGGCGTTCAGGTGCAGGCCGCGACCAACATCGCCCTGACCAAGCTGGACGTGCTGAGCTATCTGGACAAGATCCCCGTCTGCGCCCACTACGAGCTGAACGGGGAAGTGATCGACGAATTCCCGTTCCCCACGCTGCAAAGCAGCGCCAAGCCCGTGATGGAATACATGGAGGGCTGGAAGTGCGACATTTCCGGCGTGCGCAAGTGGGAAGATCTCCCGGAAGCGGCGCGGAACTACGTGCAGTACGTGGAAGAAAAGATCGGCTGCCGCATCGGCTACGTTTCCGTAGGCCCGGAGCGGGACAGCATCATCATTCGCTGAGCAGGGGGGCAGACTATGACGGATCAATACGAATCCCCCTTAAGCTCCCGGTATGCTTCCGACTATATGCTGCACCTGTTTTCCCAGCAGAAGCGGATTGAGACCTGGCGGAAGCTCTGGATTTCTCTTGCCAAGGCCGAGCATTCTCTGGGGCTGCCTATCACCGAGAAACAGATCGAGGAGCTGGAAGCCCACATCACGGACATCGACTTTGCCTGTGCCGCGGCACGGGAAAAGGAAGTTCGCCACGATGTAATGGCCCACGTGTATACCTACGGTAAGGCCGCGCCCTCCGCCGCTGGTATCATCCATCTGGGCGCCACCAGCTGCTATATCACCGATAACGCCGACATCGTTCTCTACCGGGACGGCCTGAAATACCTCCGGGGAGAGCTGCTGAAGGTCATCGCCAACCTTTCCCGTTTCGCGGAAACGTACAAGGCGACCCCCACTCTGGGCTACACCCATTATCAGCCTGCCCAGCTGGTCACAGTTGGCAAGCGGGCGACGCTGTGGATGCAGGATTTTGTCAGTGATCTGGTAGAGCTGGATTTTGTCGTAGAAACCATGAAATTCCTGGGCTGCCGGGGAACCACCGGCACAGAAGCCAGCTTCCTGGAGCTGTTTGACGGGGACACGGCGAAAATTGACGAGATGAACCGCTGCATCAGCGCCGACTTTGGCTTCACCCAGTGCTTCGACGTCTGCGGCCAGACCTATCCCCGGAAGCTGGACAGCCGCATCCTGAACTGCCTTTCTTCCATCGCCCAGAGCTGCTACCGCATGGCAAACGACATTCGGCTTTTGCAGCACGACCGTCAGGTGGAAGAACCCTTTGAAAAGAACCAGATTGGTTCCTCCGCCATGGCCTATAAGCGCAACCCCATGCGCTCCGAGCGCATCTGCTCCCTGTCCCGCTACCTGATGGCGGACGCGCTGAACGCCCCCATGACCGCTTCCACCCAGTGGCTGGAGCGCACCCTGGACGATTCCGCCAACCGGCGCATCTCCATGCCGGAGGGCTTCCTCTGCGCCGACGCCATTCTCAGGCTGGCACAGAACGTCACCGACGGCCTGCACGTGAACGAAAAGATCGTAGAGAAGACCGTGCGGGAGTATCTGCCCTTCATTGCCACGGAAAACCTGATGATGGAGGGCGTCAAGAACGGCGGCGACCGTCAGCAGCTGCATGAGATCATCCGCACCTGCTCCATGGACGCCACGGCCAAGATGAAAAACGGCGAACGCTGGGATCTTCTGGCCGATCTGGCCGGCCATCCGGAGTTCGGCATGACGAAGCAGGAGATGGAAGCCGTTCTCGACCCCATGCTGTACACCGGCCGGTGTGCGGAGCAAGTGGAAAGCTATGTGAAAAAGGTAGCCCCTCTGATCGCCGGTATTGACCGCGAACAGGCGGAGATCAATATTTAACCGGCGGGCAGGGAAGGAGAGAGCACTGTATGCAAGAAAAAATCCTGATTCTGGACTTTGGCGGACAGTACAATCAGTTGATCGCCCGGCGGGTACGGGAGCAGAACGTCTACTGCGAGATCAAGCCCTACACCACAACCCTGGACGAGATCCGCGCCTTTGCGCCCATGGGCATCATTTTCACCGGCGGCCCCAACAGCGTGTATCTGGAGGAATCTCCCCACGTTGACCCGGAAGTGTTCCGGCTGGGGGTTCCCATTCTCGGCATTTGCTACGGCTGCCAGTTGATGGCGCATACGCTGGGCGGTCAGGTCACGGCCGCGCAGGAGGATACCGCCCGGGAGTACGGCAAGACCGTCACCTATTACGATACCGGCTGCAAGCTGTTCAAGGGCATCCCGGAGCAGTCCATTTCGTGGATGAGCCACGGCGATTACATGGCGAAGGTTCCGGAGGGCTTTGCGCTGGTCGCCCATACCGACGCCTGCCCCAATGCCGCCATTGCCGATGAGAGCCGGGGCTTCTACGGTGTTCAGTTCCACCCGGAGGTGAATCACACCCAGTTCGGCAGCCAGATGCTGCGCAACTTCCTTTACGAAATCTGCGGTGCCAAGGGCACCTGGACGATGGGGGATTTCTGCAAAAATACCGTGGCACAGCTCCGGGACACCATCGGCCCCAAGGGCCGCGTGCTGCTGGCGCTGTCCGGCGGCGTGGATTCCTCCGTTCTGGCGGCGCTGCTGGCCGAAGCGGTAGGGGATCGTCTGACCGCCGTCTTTGTCGATCACGGCTGTATGCGCAAAAATGAGGGCGACGAGGTAGAAGCCGCCTTTGCCAAGTGGAACATCCACTTTGTCCGGGTGGACGCGGAGAAGCGCTTCCTGGACAAGCTCAAGGGCGTGGAAGACCCCCAGCGCAAGCGCCAGATCATTGGCGCGGAGTTCGGGTATGTATTTCTGGATGAAGCCGTGAAATTCGGCATCACCAAAGAGGACTTTTTCGCTCAGGGCACCATCTATCCCGACGTCATCGAGTCCGGCGCGGGGGATGCCGACGTCATCAAGAGCCACCACAACAAACTCCTGCCAAGAGAGGTCATTGAGCAGTTCAAGGCCGTTCTGGAGCCGCTGGATCATCTTTTCAAGGACGAAATCCGGCTGCTGGGCAAAGAATTGGGGCTTCCTGATTATCTTGTCCACCGTCAGCCCTTCCCGGGCCCCGGCCTTGCCATTCGTATCCTCGGCGACGTGACGAAAGAAAAGCTGGACATTCTCCGGGAGGCGGACTTCATCTTCCGGGAGGAGATTGCCAAGGCCGACCTTGGAGACATTTGCAGCCAGTATTTCGCAGTCCTTACCAATGCCAGAAGCGTCGGCGTCATGGGCGACGGCCGCACCTATGAAAACGTTCTTGCCCTTCGCAGCGTCACGACCAGCGATTTCATGACGGCGGAGTGGACGCGGATTCCCTATGAGGTGCTTGACCGCGCCTCGGTACGAATTGTCAACGAAGTGCCCCATATCAACCGCATTGTGTATGACATCACAAGTAAGCCCCCAGCAACGGTGGAATGGGAGTAAAAAAGCCGCTGTAGGAAGATACGACAAGGAGGTTTCTTATGTGTGGGGTCGTAGGATTTACAGGCACGCAGAACGCCGCGCCGGTATTGCTTGACGGACTTTCAAAGCTGGAATACCGGGGCTATGATTCCGCCGGAATTGCTGTGGTGCAGGGGAACCAAATCGCCATCAGCAAGGTCACGGGACGCATTCAGAACCTCCGGGAAAAGACGGACGACGGGCGGCTGGTTCCCGGTACCACCGGGATCGGCCACACCCGCTGGGCGACTCACGGCGCGCCCAACGACATAAACGCCCATCCCCATGCCAGCAATGACGGAAAATTCGCCGTCGTTCACAACGGCATTATCGAAAACTACATGGAGCTTCGGGAAGAACTGCTCCGGAAGGGCTATCGTTTCGAGAGCGAGACGGACACCGAGGTCATCGTCCATCTGATTGAAATGTACTATGCCGGCGATTTCCGGAAAGCCGTCATGAAAGCTTCTTCCCGGCTGGTTGGCTCCTACGCTCTGGGAATTGTCTGCACGGACACGCCGGATACGGTTCTCGCCGTCCGGGAGGCAAGCCCTTTGATTCTCGGCGTGGGCATCGGAGAGAATTTCTTTGCCTCCGACGTCACCGCGCTGGTGGCGCACACCCGGAACGTCATCTATCTGGAGGACGGCGAGCTTGCGGAGCTGACGCCCGACTCCATTCAGGTCTACGACTGCTCAGGCCACCCCATCACCAAGAAGGCCAGCCGCATCACATGGGACATTCAAGCGGCGGAAAAGGGCGGCTACGACCACTTCATGCTCAAGGAGATCATGGAGCAGCCCCGGGCGGTGGAAGCGACCATCACCCCCAGAATCTGGAATGGGGAGATCGTTCTGGACGACCTGAACATCGATCTTTCCCAAATCCATAAAATCGTCATTACGGCCTGCGGCTCGGCCTATTATGCCGGGTGCGCGGGGAAATATACCATCGAGAAGCTGTGCCGTATCCCCGTGACTACGGAGCTGGCAAGTGAGCTTCGCTACGCAGACCCCCTGATTGACGGGCATACGCTGCTCATCGTCCTGTCCCAGTCCGGCGAGACGGCGGATACCATTGCCGCCATGAAGGAATGCCAGCGCCGGGGTGCGAAGGCGCTTGCCATTGTGAACGTGGTGGGCAGTACCATTGCGAAAATCGCCGACTACACCCTGTACACATGGGCAGGCCCGGAGATTGCCGTGGCCACCACCAAGGGCTACACCACCCAGCTGACGGTGCTGTATCTGTTTGCCCTGTACGCGGCCAAATCTCTGGGGACTGTCGAGGGGAAGGAGTACAAGCGGCTGCTCACGGCGCTGCGCTCCCTGCCCAAGCAGATGCAGACGGCGCTGGACATGAACCCTGCCATTCCCGCTCTGGCAAAGAAATACCACGGCAGCCCCTCCATGTTCTTCATCGGAAGAAACACCGACTACGCCGTCGCTCTGGAAGGGGCGTTGAAGATGAAGGAGATCTCCTACATCCACGCGGAATCCTACGCGGCGGGCGAGTTGAAACACGGCACCATCGCCCTGATTTACGAGGGGCAGCCGGTGATCGCCCTGTGCTGCAACGACGCGGTCATGGAGAAGACCATGAGCAACATCGTGGAGGTCAAGGCGCGGGGCGCGGAGGTGCTCGCGGTGGCCTTCAAGGGGAACGGGAAGATCGTTTCTCTGGCCGACGACATGATCTTTGTGCCGAAAATCGACCCGCTGCTGTGCGCGGTGGCCGAAATCGTCCCGTTACAGCTGCTGGCCTATTACGTGGCCAAGGAAAACGGCTGTGATATCGACAAACCGAAAAATCTGGCAAAATCCGTTACAGTAGAGTAAAGGAGAGATCACCAATGACGAAATACATCTTTGTGACCGGCGGCGTGGTTTCCGGTCTGGGCAAGGGCATCACCGCGGCGTCTCTTGGCCGTCTTCTCAAGGCGCGGGGACTGAAGGTCGCCGCCCAGAAGCTGGACCCCTACATCAACGTTGACCCCGGCACCATGAGCCCCTACCAGCACGGCGAGGTCTACGTCACCGAGGACGGCGCGGAGACCGACCTGGATTTGGGTCACTATGAGCGCTTCATCGACGAAGACCTGAACAAGTTCTCCAACCTGACCACCGGAAAGGTGTACTGGAACGTGCTGAACAAGGAACGCCGGGGCGAGTATCTGGGTTCCACGGTTCAGGTCATTCCCCACGTGACCAATGAGATCAAAGAGTTCGTCTACAGCGTCGGCCGGAAGACCGACGCGGATGTGGTCATCACCGAAATCGGCGGCACCATTGGCGATATCGAGTCCCAGCCCTTCCTGGAGGCGGTGCGCCAGATCGCGCTGGAGGTAGGGAAGGAGAACAGCCTGTTCATCCACGTGACGCTGGTGCCGTTCCTCCGTGGCTCCGACGAGCATAAATCCAAGCCCACCCAGCACTCTGTCAAGGAATTGCAGGGCATGGGCGTCAAGCCGGATATCATCGTTCTGCGCTGCGATGAGCCGCTGGAATCCTCCATTTTCCAGAAGATCAGTATGTTCTGCAACGTTAAGCCGGACTGCGTCATTGAGAATATCACCCTCCCCGTGCTGTACGAAGCCCCGCTGATGCTGGAAAAGTCCAATCTGTCCGGCATTGTCTGCCGGGAGCTGGGTCTGGAAACGCCCAAGCCTGAACTGACGGAATGGATTCACATGGTGGAGAAAATCAGAAACAGCAGCAAGCACGTCACCATCGGCCTCGTGGGCAAGTACGTCCAGCTTCACGACGCCTATCTCTCCGTGGCGGAAGCTCTGCGCCATGCGGGCTACGCGCTGGACGCCGTGGTGGACATCCAGTGGATCGATTCGGAGACGCTGACGGAGGAAACCGTCAATGAGAAGCTGTCCCATCTGGACGGCATCATCGTTCCCGGCGGCTTCGGCGGCCGGGGCATCGAGGGCATGATCCTTGCGGCGAAGTACGCCCGGGAAAAGAAGGTGCCTTATTTCGGCATCTGCCTTGGTATGCAGATCGCCGTCATTGAGTACGCCCGGAATGTTGCCGGTCTGGCGGACGCCAATTCCGGCGAATTTGACCCGGTTAGCGAGCATAAGGTCATCGACTTCATGCCCGGACAGAGCGACGAGGTGGACAAGGGCGGCACACTGCGCCTTGGCGCTTACCCCTGCGTCATCACCCCGGATACGACCATGGCGCGGTGCTACGGCGCGGGTCTTATCCACGAGCGTCACCGCCACCGCTACGAATTCAACAACGATTTCCGGGACGTCCTGCAAAATGCCGGTCTTACCTTAAGCGGCACCTCCCCGGACGGGCGTCTGGTGGAGACCGTGGAGCTGACCGACCGTCCCTTCCATGTGGGCGTGCAGTACCATCCGGAATTCAAGAGCCGTCCCAACAAGCCCCATCCGCTGTTTCTCGGCTTTGTCAAGGCCAGTCTGGGAGAATAACCATGAGTATCCACGAAGAATGCGGCGTGTTCGGCGTTTACAGCCAGCGTCAGGAGGATGTAGCGAGCCTTGCCTACTACGGGCTGTATTCCTTACAGCACCGTGGGCAGGAGGGCTGCGGCATTGTCGTCAATGATGACGGCGTTTTTGACGGCCACAAGGGTCTGGGGCTGGTCAGTGAGGTATTCACGGGCAGCGTCATGAAGCAGTTCCCCATGGGGAAAATGGCGGTTGCCCACGCCCGCTACGGCACCACCGGCGGCTCCAATCTGGCAAACTGCCAGCCTATTCAGGTCAATCATTTAAAAGGCAAGCTGGCGCTTGCCCATAACGGCAATTTGAGCAACGCGCTTCAGCTCCGCCGGGAGCTGGAGCTTTCCGGCGCCATTTTCCATACTACCTCCGACACGGAGACCATCGCCTATGTGATCACACGGGAGCGAATCACCGCTCCCTCCATTCAGGCGGCGGTCAGCCGCGCGGTGGACAGGCTGGAGGGCGCTTTTTCTCTGGTCATGATGTCCTCCACCAAGCTCATTGCGGTGCGTGACCCCCACGGCTTCCGCCCGCTGTGCTACGGAAAAAGGAAGGACGGGACGTATATCGTCGCATCGGAGAGCTGCGCCCTTCACGCTGTCGGCGCGGAATTCCAGCGGGACATTCTGCCGGGAGAAATCCTGACCTTTGACTGCGACGGCATCCACTCCGACACCAGCCACTGCGGCACTGCGCCCAAAAAGATGTGCATTTTTGAATACATCTACTTTGCCCGGCCGGATTCCGTCATCGACGGTGTCAGCGTTCATGATGCCCGGGTCAGGGCAGGGGAGATCCTCGCGAAGACCCATCCGGTGGACGCGGACATTGTCATCGGCGTGCCGGATTCCGGTCTGGACGCCGCCATGGGCTATGCCCGGGAATCGGGGATTCCCTACGGCATCGGCCTGATCAAAAACAAATATATCGGCAGGACCTTCATCGCCCCCGGGCAGGATCACCGGGTAGATCAGGTCAAGATCAAGCTCAGCCCCGTGGAAAGCGAAGTCCGGGGCAAGCGGGTGGTGATGGTGGACGATTCCATCGTCCGCGGCACGACCTCCGGGCGCATTGTGCAGCTTCTGCGGGACGCGGGGGCGAAGGAAATTCACATGCGCATCTCCGCGCCGCCGTTCCTGCACCCCTGCTACTATGGCACGGACATCGACTCCCGGGAGCATCTGATTGCCTGCCGCCATACCGTGGCCGAAATCGGGGAGATCATCGGCGTGGACAGCCTGGGCTATTTGCCCCTGGAAAATCTTCGTGACCTGTGCGGCAGCGAAGAATATTGCAGCGCCTGCTTCAACGGCGACTATCCCACGTCGATTCCCGAGGACACCCGAAAAGACCAGTTTGAGCAGAAGCTTTCCCAGAGAAAGGCCGGTGAAAAGCCATGAATCGGATTTTTGACAGAAAAATCATTCTGGAGGATGGCACCGAGTTTTACGGCTACGGCTTCGGCGCCAAACGGGACGCGCTGGTGGAGCTGGTGTTCAACACCTCCATGGTGGGCTATCAGGAAATTCTCTCCGACCCTTCCTACACCGCGCAGGCTGTGGTCATGACCTACCCCCTGATCGGCAATTACGGCATGTGCAATGAAGACTACGAGACGGACATACCCACCATCAGCGGTCTGGTCGTCCGGGAATTCAACAGCGAGCCTTCCAATTTCCGCGCCGCGCGGACACTGGAAGACGTGATGATCCAGTATGACATTGTGGGCATCGCCGGGGTGGACACCCGCCGCCTTGCCCGCCACATCCGGGATGAGGGTACCTGCAAGGCGCTGATCGTGGACGCGCAGACCCCCAGCATCGCCTGCCTTGCGGAAATGCGCTCCACTGCTCTGCCCACCAATCAGGTTTCCGTGGTGAGTACGAAATCCCCGTGGATATCCGCCTGTGCAAATCCAAAGCACCGCGTTGTGGCCGTTGACTGCGGCATCAAGCACAACATCATCCGCAGTCTGAACGCCCGGGGGTGCGAAGTGACCGTCGTTCCCTGGACGGTTACCGCCGAAGAAGTGATGGCCATGCACCCGGATGGCCTGTTCATCTCCAACGGCCCCGGCAACCCGGAGGACGCAAAGCCGGTGATCGACCTCGTCCGCGCCCTTCGCGGAAAACTGCCGATTTTCGGCATCTGTCTTGGACATCAGATCATCGCCCTTGCCTACGGTGCGTCCACTTACAAGCTGAAATTCGGCCACCGGGGCGGAAATCACCCTGTCAAAAATCTCCAGACGGGGAAGGTGGAGATCACCTCCCAGAACCATTCCTACGCGGTAAAGGCGGATTCTCTGGCGGAAACCGGCCTGACCGTGACCCATGTCAACCTGCTGGACGGTACGGTGGAGGGGCAGAAGTGCGCCGCCGACCGGATATTCAGCGTCCAGTACCACCCGGAAAGCGCCCCCGGCCCGCAGGACAGCGCCTACCTGTTCGATGAATTCATCGCCATGATGGAGGGAAAGTAACATGCCGAAACGTACCGATTTGAAGAAAATTCTGGTCATTGGCTCCGGCCCCATCGTCATCGGTCAGGCGGCGGAATTCGACTACGCCGGCACACAGGCCTGCCTCGCCCTGAAAGAAGAGGGCTATGAGGTCATTCTGTGCAACAGCAACCCCGCGACCATCATGACCGACCCCGCCATCGCGGACAAGGTTTACATGGAGCCGCTGACGCTGGAATATATCGCCCGTATCGTTCGCTTTGAGCGGCCGGACGCCATCATCCCCGGCATCGGCGGCCAGACGGGATTGAATCTTGCCATGCAGCTGGAAAAGAAGGGCATTCTGAAGGAATGCCACGTGCAGCTGCTGGGAACGCCCAGCGAATCTATTGAGCAGGCGGAGGATCGGGAACTGTTCAAGGAGCTTTGCGAGCGCCTTGGCGAGCCGGTGCTTCCTTCTCAGATCGCCAATACCATGGAGGAAGGTCTTGCCGCGGCGGAAACCATCAGCTATCCCGTGGTGCTTCGCCCTGCCTTTACTCTGGGCGGTACCGGCGGCGGATTTGCCGATAACGAGGAAGAATTCCGGGAGATCATGAAAAACGCTCTGGTGCTGTCGCCCGTCCATCAGGTTCTGGTGGAGAAAAGCATCAAGGGCTTCAAGGAAATCGAATACGAGGTCATGCGGGACGCCAACGACACCGCCATTGCCATCTGCAATATGGAAAACCTCGACCCCGTGGGCATCCACACCGGCGACTCCATCGTGGTCTGCCCGTCGCAAACGCTGACCAACAAAGAGTATCATATGCTCCGGGATTCCGCCCTGCGCCTGATTCGCGCGCTGAAAATTCAGGGCGGCTGCAACGTCCAGTTCGCGCTGGACCCCAAATCCTTCCAGTATTACCTCATCGAGGTCAATCCCAGAGTGTCCCGTTCCTCCGCACTTGCCTCCAAGGCTTCCGGCTATCCGATCGCCCGGGTCTCCGCGAAGATCTGCGTTGGCATGACGCTGGATGAAATTCGTCTTGCCAACACCTGCGCGGCCTTCGAGCCGGCGCTGGACTATGTGGTCACCAAAATGCCCCGCTTTCCCTTCGACAAGTTCTCCGACGCCAACAACCGTCTCGGCACTCAGATGAAGGCCACAGGCGAAACCATGAGCGTCGGCCGCACCTTTGAAGAGAGTCTGCTCAAGGGCATCCGCTCTCTGGAGATTGGCGTGTACCACCTGCACATGCCAAAATTCGACAGCTGGGGCAGGGAAGACCTGCTGGACTATATCAGAATCGGCACCGACGACCGCATCTACGCCATTGCCCAGCTGCTTCGCATGGGCGTAAGCGTGGAGGAAATCGTGGAAAAAAGCACCATCGACGCCTTCTTCATCCGCAAGCTGCAAAATATCATCTCCATGGAGCGGGAGCTTTCCGGCGCGGTCATGGACAGCAGCGTATATTATCAGGCGAAGAAAATGGGCTTCTCCGACCGGGCGGTGGCGCAGATCTGGAACGTCCCGGAACGAAAGGTGTTTGCCCTGCGCCAGAGCAGCAATATCCGCCCGGTGTACAAGATGATCGACTCCTGCGCCGGGGAATTCGACAGCTATATCCCGTATTTTTACTCCACCTACGAGACGGAAAACGAGTCCGTCGTTTCCGGCAAGAAGAAGGTCATCGTCCTCGGCTCCGGCCCCATCCGCATCGGCCAGGGCGTGGAATTCGACTATTCCACCGTCCACGCCATCCAGACAATTAAAAACGCGGGCTACGAAGCCATCATTATCAACAACAACCCGGAAACGGTTTCCACGGATTACACCACCTCCGACAAGCTGTACTTCGAGCCGCTGACGGTGGAAGACGTAATGAACGTGGTGGAGCAGGAGAAGCCCGAGGGCGTCATTGCCTCTCTGGGCGGCCAGACGGCTATCAATCTGGCGCAGCCCCTGACGGATTTGGGCGTGAACATCATCGGCACCGACTGCGCCGCCATCGAAAAGGCGGAAAACCGGGACGCCTTTGAAAAGCTTCTCATTTCTCTGAACATCCCTCAGCCGAAGGGAAAGGCCGTCACCCGCATTGAGGACGGCGTCGCCGCCGCCCGGGAGATCGGCTATCCCGTTCTGGTGCGCCCCAGCTTCGTGCTGGGCGGACGGGCAATGCAGATCGTCGCCAACGAGGAGCAGCTGCGGCATTACCTCCACACCGCGGTGGAGATCGACGCGGACAATCCTGTGCTGGTGGATAAGTATATCCGTGGCAAAGAGGTGGAGATCGACGCCATCTGCGACGGGACGGACGTGTTCGTCCCCGGCATCATGGAGCTGGTGGAGCGCACCGGCGTTCACTCCGGCGACTCCATCTCCGTGTACCCGTCCTTCTCCATCTCCAACAAGGTCAAGGGCATTATTTTGCAGTACGCGAAGAAGCTGGGGCCTGCCATCGGCATCAGGGGACTGTACAATATCCAGTTCATCGTCGATCCGGAGGATCATGTGTCTATCATCGAGGTCAACCCCCGTTCCTCCCGTACCGTGCCGTTCCTGAGTAAGGCCACGGGCTATCCTCTGGCGGACATTGCCACGTTGGTGGCGCTGGGCCAGAGCCTGAAGGAGCAGGGCATCGACATGCTGTACCCCGACGAGCAGAAGCGGTACTATGCCAAAGCTCCGGCCTTCTCCTTCTCCAAGCTGCGGGGGCTGGATGCCTACCTGTCTCCGGAGATGAAATCCACCGGCGAGGCCATCGGCTACGACAACAACCTGACTCACGCGCTTTACAAGGCGATGCAGGCGTCGGGCATGAAGCTGGAAAATTACGGCACTGTATTCGTGACCATCTCCGACGAGGACAAGGAGGAAGCGCTGCCCCTGATCCGCCGGTTTTACCAGCTGGGCTTCAACATTGAGGCCACCGTGGGCACCGCGGTTTTCCTGCGCCAGCACGGCATCAAGACCCGCGTCCGGGCGAAGGTAGACGACGGCTCCGACGAAATTCTCAATTCCATTCGTCAGGGCTACGTCACCTACGTCATCAACACCATGGACGTCCGCTGTGAGGATGTGCATTCCGGCTCCAGCCAGATCCGCCGCTGCGCAGTGGAAAACGGCGTCACCATGCTGACGGCGCTGGACACGGTGCGGGTGCTGCTGGACGTGCTGGAGGAGATCACCCTCGGCATTTCCACCATTGACGCATGATTCTTACCCATTTGGAGCCGCCCTTGTCGGGCGGCTCCTTTTGTATGCGAAAAATGTCAAGGAAAATATTTCACAAAAGTTTACATAATTCTTGTCCATTTTTCCAAATTGCGGCAGGCGGCGGGGTAGGGTATAATAGCGGCACAAGAGAAGGATGGAGGGAACGCATGAAACGGTGGATACCCATTGGGGTGGTTTTGGTGCTGGTGATTCTGGCTTTTGGGCTGTGCGCCACGGCATGGAATCCGGGGGAGTTTTCGGGGGACTGGTACTGCGCAGAAACCGGGGAGCTGTTCCGGTTTCAGGACGGGCTGGTCAGCTGCGAACAGCATAATCTGCTCACCGGCACCATTGATGCCATGTGCGGCGCGTACTGCTTTGACCGGGGTTCCGTGACGGTTTTCTCTCTGGGGGTAGCCGGGCTGGAAAATCCGCGGCAGCTGTACCTCATACACGGCACCGACGGCGACCGCCTGTGCGGGTCGAAAGACGGTTCCGGAGAAACATATTTTTACCGCAGTCAGCAAGCGGCGCTGGCAAGTTGATGAATCCCCTCTGCCTCGTTTATTTGAGGCAGAGGGGATTTTCTCAGCTGAATGGATACTCGGAAAACGGCTTCATATTCAGTTCGATGGGGTGATATTGAGCGATGTAAGACCGGGCGGTTTCTTCGGAGCAGTTGCTCGACTGGGGATTCTCGCC
>ENA-OZEP01000030-OZEP01000030.1-human-gut-metagenome-genome-assembly--contig:-NODE-30-length-88095-cov-16.821127_pt1 | contig 88095 bp, 66 predicted proteins | sample MGYA00245074_ERZ653621 | MGnify/ENA primary metagenome ERZ653621 (study PRJEB26926, sample SAMN06165020) | human gut metagenome | biome: ENVO:00009003; feature: ENVO:2100002; material: ENVO:00002003...
ACCACTCCTTTTTCACCCGGAATAATAGTTGGGGAATATATACAAGTTGACTACCATCCTTCGCATCGTGCCGCCATATTCACAAAATGCGGGTGACGCCAGCGCGTATGTAACTGCTTGGCGACCGCTTGCATACCACGTTAGTCAACTGCTATATAGTTACCTAATTTTATGGCCGATTTATGGCCGAAGGATCGGCACGATTCCATAAATTGATGAATATCAAAGGATGGCGCCCCACTGATTAAGCAGCAGTGAGTTACGGAACGCTGCCCTCTGAATTTGACTGGCAGGATTTGCGAATATATTCAAAGACATGTAGTTATGATTTACAGAAATATTCGGTAACTTTACGGGGAAAATGAAAATGATTGTTGTTATGAATATTCGGAGAATGTTTTTGGGCATGGCGGTGCTGTGTGGGTTTTCAGTTTCGGCGGCCGCGGAAGGGCGCTTCGACAAGCTCAGCGACCGCGTTAAGGAGGTCCCTGAGCCTGTCGTCGAAGGAACCGTGGTTCGACAGGAAGGATCCGGCAAAGGGAAACTGATCGATGATGTGAACGTTTTCGTGGGGACGGACGGGTTCGGGAACGTGTACCCTGGGCCGCAGGTGCCGTTCGGAGGGATTCAGATCAGCCCGGACTGCGACGACAAGGACTATGACTGCGCGGCGGGGTACAAGTACTCCAAGCCGTTCATCCAGGGATTCAGCCTCACGCATCTGAGCGGAACCGGAATCCCGGACATGGGCGATTTCCTCTTCCTGCCGGGAACCGGATCGAAGATGGATCCGTCAACCTACGACCACACCCGGGAATGGGGCGAGCCGGGTTACTACGGAGTGATCCTGAAGGACTACGGGGTCAAGGCCGAGATGACGGCAGCCCCGCGAAGCGGAATATTCAAGTTCACATTCCCGCAGTCGGACAGTTCGTTTGTGATGATCGACCTTGACCACACCCTCAAATGGGATTGCCTCTGGTCCACGGTCCGTCTGCTGGACGAGCGCACGATCATCGGCAGCAAGGTCGTCAACGGCTGGAACCCGGGACGTTATGTCTATTTCGTAGCCAGATTCTCAAGGCCGATCGAGGAGTTCAACATATTCCAGGATGACAAGCCTGTGATCTACAACACCAAGCGGTTCCGCAGTTCGCTTGAGGCCTGGGGGCAAAAGCTTAAGGCCGTCGCAAGGTTCAAGACCGGAGCCGACGAGAGCATATTCATAGATGTCGCCGTGTCGGCTGTAGGCACTGATGGTGCTCTGAACAACCTCAAGGAGCTGGAAGGCAAGGACTTCGCCGCCGTAAGGACCGAGGCCGAGGATCTCTGGGAAAAGGAACTCGGGAAGTACGAGCTGGATTCCGACGACAAGACGCTCCGGGAGACATTCTACACCAGCGTCTATCGCACAGCCCTCCACCCGTTCCTATTCGAGGATGCGGACGGACGCTTCCGCGAGCACGACGGCACGATCGGGAATGCGGAAGACTTCACCAACGTCACGACATTCTCGCTATGGGACACTTACAGGGCTTTCCACCCGCTTCTCAACCTCGTCAACAAGCCGCTTCAGGCAGACATCGCTAACTCGATGCTAGCCCATTTCGACAAAAGTACCGAGAAGATGCTCCCGATCTGGTCGTTCTACGGCGGCGAGACCTGGTGCATGATCGGCTATCACGCCTGCTCTGTACTGGCAGACATGATGCTCAAAGGCGTGCGTGGATTCGACTACGAGCGCGCCTTCCAGGCGATGAAGACCACCGCCACCAACCCTCACTACGACTGCATTCCTGAATATACCTCCCTCGGCTACGTGCCTTTCGACAAGGAGAAGGAATCGGTCTCCAAGACTCTTGAATATGCCTACGACGATTGGTGCATTGCCCAGGCGGCCAAGCTTCTGGGTCACCGGGAGGACTACGAGTTCTTCCTCAACCGGTCGATGAACTACCGGAATCTCATCGATCCCGAGACCGGCTACATGCGCGGAAAGGATTCCGCCGGCGACTGGCGCGACCCGTTCGCCCCTGTCGCCTATCAGGGTCCGAACTCGGTCCACGGCTGGGGCGACATCACGGAAGGGTTCACGATGCAGTACACGTGGACAGTGCCGCACGATTTCGGCGGATATGTCGAGAAAGCCGGCAGGAAGTTGCTGCTGAGCCGCCTGGACAGCCTCTTCACTATCGAGCTGCCCGAGGATATTCCCGGAGCGCACGACATCTGGGGCCGCATCGGCGGCTACTGGCACGGCAACGAGCCTTGCCATCACGTCACCTACCTGTACGACTGGTTCGGCCAGCCGTGGAAGTGCCAGAAATGGGTGCGCTACATCGCCGACAACTTCTACGGCAACGAGCCCGGCTCGCTTAGCGGCAACGATGACTGCGGCCAGATGTCCGCCTGGTACATTTTCAACTGCCTTGGATTCTATCCGTTCTGCCCCGGATCCGATGAGTACTACATTGGTTCTCCGTGCGCCAAGGGGCTGAAGGTCAGGCTGTCAGACGGAGGTCTGCTGGAAATGACAACGGAAGGTTGGAGCAAGGATGCGGTTTACATCAAGGCCGCGTACCTCAACGGAAAACGTCTTGTCTCCCCTGTCATCCGCTATTCTGACATCAAGGACGGGGCTAAGCTGCATTTCGTGATGTCCCGCAAGCCGGTGAAGAATGGTTTTCGGCTGCGACCAAATTGATTGGCGAAGGATTACTTGGTAAGCGATAAACAATAAGTTGGTTATTATTTAAGGATTACTTAGGGGGTATCATCCGAAAATATTTCTGTTTTTTATAATCCGCATACGTTTCTTTTCATTATTTACGTTTTTAGTGCATATTATTGCGGTTCAAATATTCATTTAAAATTTGAACTATGTATTTCAATGAAAAGAGACAAGGACTCGCTCCGTTCGTGAATCTGCGGAGCGATGTGGGATTCAAGGCCGTGTTCGCGGACAGGAACAACAAGGACATCCTCATCGGAGTGCTGAACCAGATCCTACCGCCAGAGGCAAGGATCGAGGACATCAAGGAATATTCAGACCGCGAGCAGCGGAGGGATGTACCCTACGGGAAGAAGACGGTGCTCGACCTGGTCTGCGTGGACAAGGACGACAGGACCTTCATCGTCGAGATGCAGGCCTCGGAGGAGGACTTCTTCTTCGAGAGGTGCGTCTACTACGCGTCGGGACTCTACCATCTCGAGCTCTCGGACGGAGTGCGGTACAAGGGACTGCGGCCGGTCTACGTGGTGTCGTTCCTGAACTACCGCCTGAGGCACGACGACGAGTCCCTCTGGGACACCGACCACTTCATCTCCCACTGGAGGTTCACCGAAAAACGCACCGGAATGGTTGCGGATCAGACAATTAGTGTTATCTTTGTGGAGATGACGCTGTTCACCAAGACGCTGGAGGAGTGCGTGACGGAGTTCGACAGGCTGTTCTACATATTCAAGAACAGTGATGGCTTCCAAAGGATCCCCGAATGGATTGAGGAGGCAGGCGGGATCTCAAGACGGCTCGCCGAGGCGTGTGAGGTGGCGGCGTTCGACAAGGAGAAGAAATTTAAATACGAGATTGACAAGATGAACGAGTGGGACATTCAAGCGCAGAAGGAATATGCTGTGCGCAAGGGCTTGGAGGAAGGGTTGCAGAAGGGGCTGCGGGAAGGCCGTGAGGAGGGTATGGAGCAAGGACGTGAGGAGACAAGACTTTCTATCGCAAGAAAGCTTTTCGAGGCCGGGACACCGGTTGATGTGATTGTCAACTGCACTGGAGTTGATGATGGAACAATCGCATCGTTCGCTCATCCCGAGTAGCATAATGGATGGCGATCCGCAAGTCCGGGAAGGAGCTTGCGGATGCTTTCTTTGAAGTTGCCTGACACATTTTGAAGGCGTTATTAAACGAGTCTGCGCAGCGGGGCAAAACGTGTCCTCCACTCTCTGGCCATGTTCCTTTTAATTCTTATTGATGTGGCAGTCGCCAATCTCAAGAGTCCTTGTCTTCTTTTTACTGTTCCTGGTATAGGAGCGTCTGCTTTTTCTTGGCCTTTTTCTTTTTGGCCAGTGGATGTAAATTTCTGTTAAGATACAACAATTAGTTAATTGTATGCTGAAGGAGCTGCAGAGGCTCTGCAAGTTGATGAATATTCCCGTGCTGCGGGATGCGCCTGACTGTCAGGCGGCAGTGAGCGTTTACCCATTCCGTCAAACATCACTGCCATGGGGGGACTGTCTAAAAGTATAATCACCCCCAGTTAGGATTGAATATTCGTTGTTACTCTGCATGCGGGCAATACTTTTCCATTTTCGTCGATACCTTTCAGACAGTCTGGGGGAGCTACCCCTCACTGCCCGGTGCCCGCTTCACTGCCAGGTGGGAATGTCACTCTTCGGAATTGCACGAAAAAGGGCCTGGGGGCTGTTAAGTCGCAATTCTGTGTTGAAAATTAGGCTTTTCGGGCGAAAAGGCCGCCAGAATTGCAGCGGAAGAGTGGCTGAAGGGCTTTGCAGACGTGTCCGCTATGCAATTCTGTCAATGCCAGCGGAACGATACGTCGCTGAGGTCGAGCTTCAGACCTTGACTCAGTACGGTTCCACGATAAATCAGATCTGCGGTTTCGACATTGTCGCAAAACAGAAAAACAGCAAAACAACATAACGACAAAACGGCAAAACAGCAGCAAAATAGTTGAAGATCCAAGTTTGGAAGAGCAACATCCGCGTGGCTGCTGAGAAGTTCGTTGGGATATTCATTGATAATGTGTTAAATTTGTTGCCGCAAGCTTTTGCGTCGGTGTCGGCCTGGAAGGGTGGGCCGGTCGCCGGAGGTTATGGCTATTCGTAAAATGAGAAATGGTATGAAATTCATAAGTTGGAACGTGAACGGGCTTCGCGCCTGCGCGGGGAAAGGCTTTGGTGAGGTGTTCAACACGCTTGACGCAGATTTTTTCTGTCTGCAGGAGACGAAGATGCAGCCGGGGCAGCTGGATCTGGAGTTCCTGGGGTACACGTCGTACTGGAACTCGGCGGAGAAGAAGGGATATTCCGGGACGGCGATATATTCAAGGCACACGCCGCTCTCGGTGACTTACGGCATCGGCGTTGAGGAGCACGACCACGAAGGACGCGTAATCACTCTGGAGATGCCTGAGTTCTACCTCGTCTGCGTCTATGTGCCGAACTCGCAGGACGGTCTTCGGAGGCTCGACTACCGGATGCGGTGGGAGGATGATTTCCGGGAATATCTTGCCGGCCTCGCCGCCCGGAAGGGTGTGGTGGTCTGCGGTGACATGAACGTGGCCCACAATGAGATAGACATCAAGAATCCGGATACGAACCGCCGCAACGCCGGGTTCACCGATGAGGAGCGCGGCAAGTTCTCCGGGCTTCTGGACTCTGGTTTCACTGACTCCTGGCGCTTACAGCACCCGGACGAGGTGAAATATTCCTGGTGGTCGTACCGCTTCCACGCCCGCGAGAAGAACGTCGGGTGGCGGCTGGACTATTTCCTCGTCTCCGACTCCCTCAGGGACAAGATCGCAGCCACCGAGATCCACACCGAGATCCTCGGCTCCGACCACTGCCCCGTCGAGCTCGACCTCGATCTGTAAGACAAGGCCGTGCGCGGGAACAGGCCATCTGCTCACGAGGGCGCTATATTCAATGGTCTCGTGTACAGAAATGGTTTTTTCGCTCACGAGGGATCTCTTTCCCTGCCTTTCGTGAGCGGAAATGGGCATTTCACTCACATTCAAAGGCTGTTAGGGAAGAATGAATATTATTGCGTATATTTCGCTGCGTAAAGTACGCAATGACATTGGCGGAGCCCCGTGGCGTATAACGCACTGAATGACAGTCAACTCTGAAATACCGCCATCCCATTTGTCCCGGTGGCTATTTGGAAACCTTTGAAAGTAAGTAAATAACATGTTGCGATAGTTCTCGCAGTCCGGGCATATTTTTTAATTGAATATTTAGTCGTAACTTAGCGGACTGCTTGACAGGCAAAGAATTTGTGGGGAAGAATAGCCGGTCGCTTGGATGCGGTCGCCGGGTTTGCCGGAGTGGATGGTGTCGAAATGTCGGTAGAAGTGCCGGTGGATGAAGTCCGGTAAAGGAAGGACTGGAGCGGGGAAGAGGCGGAGCGGCATAATGAGTGGAACATTTATTAACACTAATGAATATGAAAACAAATAGATTTTTAGGCTTCATCATGTCTGTGGCGGCCCTTGCTTTCGCGGCCACGGCTTGTGATGACAAGAAAGAGGACTTGGGCGCTCCGTCGGTGGAGGTCGAAAAGTCCGAGATTTCATTTGAGAAGACCGGCGGAACCGAGACCGTTCAGGTGACGGCCACCAGAGACTGGAAGGCCACCACCGAGCAGGACTGGATCTCCATCGGGACGAAGGAAGGAGAGGCCTCCTCGAAGGCTGTGACTGTCGAGATCAAGGTGATGGAGAACACCGGGGTTGATCGTGAAGGATCAGTGAAGTTCGACATCGGCTTTGACTCCAAGACTTTGACCGTTAAGCAGAAAGGAACAGGTTCCGTGGCTGACATGACCGTCTACAAGAACGACTTTGACAAGGCGGAAGCAACAAAGACCTATGGAACAGGCACAAGCTGGCCATATCTCGATCAGTTTGACGGTTGGAAGAACGCGACTGGAACGGGAGCGGGAAGTGAGGAATATTCGTTTAAGGCGATGTCGGCCAGGGCGAACTCCACTTCCAACAGCAACTATTCCGACTATGCCGGATCCGGAAGCAACAACCTGTTCTTTGGTTCGAAAGCCTATTTCTCCGTGACCGGCATCAAACTTCAGTCAGCCACTGACTATTCTTTGACTTTCGGAGCGGAGAAATATAGCCAGGATAATGGTAGCCTGTTCAAGCATAACGAGTTCCATGTCTATGTCAGCAATGACGGAGCTAAGTGGGTCGAGCTTGAGTATTCATTTCCTAATGGCGACAAGGAAGGTCGCTGGGATCTTGCGACCTCTAATTTCACGGTTCCGTCAGGAACAACGACGCTTGGCATCTATGTAAAGGTCGATGTGGCTAGCTCTTATCGCCTTGATGACCTTTGCCTTGCCGTCGCTTCCTCAGCCGGCACCGTCATTGACTTCTCCAAGGGCGTTGACCTCGGCACCGGTGGTGGAGACAATCCAGGACCTGCCACGGAAATGAAAATCTCCGAGGTTCTCAGCTCCCCTAGCGGAACAGCGGCCATTGTGACCGGCACTGTTGCGGCCACTTACCAGAGAGGTTTCGTCATCACAGACGGTGCGGACTATCTTCTTGTTTACGATGGCACCAAATGCGCCGCGAAAGAGAAGGACAATGTGAAGGTGTCAGGAACGACTTCTGAATATGGCGGGCTTATCCAGCTGGCCTCTCCGGAGGTGACTGTCGTATCTTCCGGCAACGCATTGACTCTGCCTTCGCCTAAGGTTCTGGACGCTGCCGCCTTTGACGCATATTCATCAAGCAAGATTGAATATATCTCCTACGAGGGAACTCTTTCTGTGAGTGGAAATTATGTGAATGTTGAAGTTGCCGGCGCGACCAAGCACACGGGCAGTCTTGCCTACATCAATGACAGTTTCAACGCAAAGTCGTTCGATGGCGCGGTTGTGAAGGTGACCGGTTTCTATGTGGGACTTGCCAGCAATAACAAATACGTCAACACAATGGTTACGGATCTTGTCCCAGGGGCCTCTGATTATCTGACTGTCAGCACCACAACTCTTTCTGCCGCGGCTGATGCCACCACAGCCACCTTTGATGTGAAAGCGAATGTCGCCTGGACAATCACCTCCGACAACTCCGCCTACACTGTCGAGCCGGCCTCCGGTGACAAGAACGCTACGGTTACCGTGAAGTTCGCCGCCAACACAGCGGAGACTGACAAGGTTGTGAAGCTCACGGTTTCCACAACCGCAGATGTCGCAACCAAGTCTTACACGGTTACTCTTACTCATAGAGGAAAGAGCGGTTCTCAAGGTGGTTCGGAGATTGTCGCTTCTGTTGATAAAGATTATTTGGCCAAGAACAAGAGTGGAAAGCTGGATGATGTGATTTCTTATGAAAACGATACTGATTATGATGCTGGTACTACAGTTACCGAACTTCGTGTCTATAAAGGGAAGAATCTGACCATCAAGGCGGTGGACGGGTACACCATCACAAAAGTTGAATTCACTTGCACGAAGAATTGTGGAGTCAAGCAAGGCTTTTACACTACAAGTCCTGTGATTGTTGACGCTGGCGCGACGAGCACTTCTGCCGGAAGTGGTAATGTTGGTACAATAACAGTTTCCGGAAACACTGCGACTGTGAAATACACAGCGTCAGAAAACCAGATGAGAGTGACCAAACTTGCCGTTACTTACAAAGCTAAGTAATATTACGAAAAACATAAGCAAAGGGATGCCCGGAAAAGCGGGCAGCCCTTTTGCTCTCTAATAATACGAACACATGAAGATAACGTTGAGCAGGTTTTGGATGATTTGCGCCGGGGTTGTAATGCTGGCGCTATCATCTTGTGGCTCAGGTGGTAAGGAGGATGTGCTTCCGCCGACAGTCGAGGTGAAGACCGCGGTGGTAGAGGCGGGAGGATATTCACAGTTCATTTATGTGAAGGCCTCGTCATCCTGGAGGATCACTATAACTTCGGTGGACGGCGGCGAGCCTGTGGATTGGATTATTGCTGATCCGAGCTCTGGCAGCGGCGACATGGATGTCACCCTGAAGGTGGAGGAGAACAAATCGGAGAAGGAGCGCTCGGCTGTGATCACGGTGGAGAACAGCGCGGGCAAGGCTTCGAAGACTATCAGTCAGAAGGCTAAAGGGTCAGAAGTGAAGCCTGATCCGACACCATCCGGCGGCAATCTCTCTCCGAAGACAGGGTGGATGGAACTTCCGGCTATTCCGGAGGGGATGGATGCGTTCACGCATTCGATGACTGTCGGGTCGGTGAGCACGCGAAATTATTCATTCCTTTGGGATTACAGCAATCTGGTGGCGCCGTGGGTGGCTTATCCTCTGTGCAAATGGAACATTGGCAACAACATCAAGAGAACCAATGCTTGGGGGCTGGATCCTCTGCTTCCGGAAGGCAAGCAACCGGTGCTGTTCAGAGGCTTCAGCGAGGGGAACAACGGATGGTATGCCAGAGGTCACCAGATCCCTTCGGCGGACAGGCTCACCTCGTACGAGTCAAACTCTATGACATTCTACGGCACGAATATGACTCCTCAGATACAGGATGGTTTCAACGGGGACATCTGGGCTACCCTCGAAGGCAAAGTTCGCTCCTGGGCCAACAGTTCCGATACCCTCTATGTCGTGACCGGTTGCGTGATCGACTATCCGGAAGGCCAGACGGTAAAGTACGCCCTTGACAACTACGGCAAGAAGGTTACCGTTCCGACCGCGTACTACAAGGTCGTCCTCCGCTACATGAAGAATTCCACGGTTGGCTATTCGGGCTATTCCGCCTGTGCCGTGTGGCTGGACCACAAAGTCTACAGCACGAAGAACATAGACTCGAAGTACTCGATGTCCGTCAAGGATCTTGAGAAGAAGGTCGGCATGGATTTCTTTGTGAACCTGCCTGCCGTTGTCGGCGAGGAAATGGCCGCCAAGATTGAATCCGAGGACCCGTCCAAGGTTTCCTGGTGGTGGTAAGATACCATGAATTAATACAATACTAAACTGATATGCGTTTGAGAAAAATACTTTATTCCGCTCTGCTGCTACTGGTTGTGGCCGCCACGGCCTGTGCCAAGGGGGACAAGGGCGCGAGGGGGTATGTCATCGGCTTCTACAATGTCGAGAACCTCTTCGATACCTACCACGACGAGGGCAAGAATGACTATGAATATCTCCCCGACGGGGCAAACCGCTGGACTGATGCGCGGTACAACCGCAAACTCCGCAACATCGCCACGGTGATCAAGGCGATGGCTGACGAGAACAAGGCTTTCCACACGGTTCTGGGCCTGAGCGAGGTTGAGAACCGCCATGTGCTTGAGGATCTTGTGAGCCAACCGGAGATCGCCGACGCGAACTACCAGATCGTGCACTATGACGGTCCGGACCGCCGAGGTGTCGATGTGGCCCTGCTTTACAGGCCGGAGCAGTTCAAACTGATTGAAAGCAAATCCATTCCGTTTGATTTCAATAGTAAGGACATAAAGTTCGACATGGACGAGGAGTCTCAGGGACACTTCCGCACCCGTGATGTGCTGATGGTCAGGGGCGAGATCAAGGGCGAGATGTTCGCGTTCTTCGTTGCTCACCTTCCATCCAGGATCGGAGGCAAGGGGAGCGACCTTAGGAGCCGTGGCGCGGAAATCATCTACGAGAACTCCGCCAAACTGATGAATGAATATCCCGGGATCAAGATCGTGGTGATGGGTGACATGAACGACAACCCTACGGACGAGAGCATGGCCGTCTATATGCACGGCAAGGAGAATGTCTCCGAAGTCGGCAAGATGGACTTCTTCTCTCCGTTTACCTCAATGTTGAAAGCCGGTTACGGCTCTTTGGCCTATCGTGGCGAGTGGAACATCTACGACATCATCCTTGCGAACGAGGCGCTTGTGAACGCTCCGAAGGGGACGCTCAGGATTGTTCCGATCGTGAAGGGCAAGTACTACGGACGCGTCTTCAACCAGCCGTTCATGGTTCAGCAGACAGGACAGTACAAGGGTACGCCGTTCCGGACATATTCATCCGGCTCCTACGTCGGCGGCTACAGCGACCACTACCCGACCTATATTGTCATTAGTAACAAGTAGTTACTGCAGTCGCTTCGGCACTTCGACAAGCTCGGTGACTGAAAGTGCAGTGACCGCAGAGGCTCGGTCACTGAGCTTGTCGAAGTGACCCTCCAAATGGATAAATAGTTAATATTCAATAAATATGAACAAAAGAATATTCCTTGCCGCGTCGGCTCTGTTTCTGGCTCTGACTTTATCGGCCCAGAACTACACCGGTGGCGTGAAAGGTACGGTCGTCAGCCGCTTGAGCAAGGCGACCATTGACGGAGCGGATCTGATCCTGTATTCAGAAGGAAAGGAAGTCGCCCGTGTGAAGGCCGGACAGGACGGAACATTCCGGATCGGGAACCTGAAGGACGGAATGTACGACCTTGTCATCGAAAGCCCGGACTATCTCCAGTCCAGAGTGAACGTGACCGTCAATGACGGCTATGTCAAGAACATGTTCAACCTGTCCCTGACCCCGGTGGCGAAAGTCGCCGAGGTGGACGACGCCAGTTTCTCCGAGTTCGACATGGATGACTCCGGCTATCAGGACAGCCCTACCATCCTTTTCGGCCAGAACGATGTGTTCAACAACATGGCCGGCTACAATTTCAGTTCCGTGCGCTTCCGTGTCCGCGGCTATTCCAGTGAGTCACAGGATGTCTATCTTGCTGGCGTGAGGATGAACGACGCGATCACGGGCTACACGCCGTACTCCCTCTGGAGCGGTCTCAACGAGGCCACCAGAAGCAAGGAGTCCGTGAACGGAGCCGAGGTCTCCGATTTCGGATTCGGCGGCTACAACGGCCTCACGAACATCATGCCGATGGCCTCTTCCGTCCGCACAGGCTGGAGAGGAAGCGTGCTGACCAACAGCGCTCTGTACAGGCTCCGCCTGATGCTGACCTACGCTTCCGGACAGTTGGACAACGGTTGGTCCTACGCTTTCAGCGCATCGGCGAGGCTTGGCGGAAATGACTGGATAAAGGGTGTTTTCTACCGCTCGTTCGGCTACTACGGAGCCGTGGAGAAGAGGTTCGGCGAGGAGCATAAGCTGGGATTCACATTTATGGCCGCCCCTGGCGAGCGTGGAGCGCAGAACGGTTCCACCCAGGAGGTCTACGATCTGATGGGCGACAACATGTACAACTCCAACTGGGGCTACTATAACGGCAAGGTGCGCAACGCCCGCGTCCGCAAGACCCACGAGCCGATCGCCATCCTCAAGTACGACTTCACACCGGAGTCCCAGAAGTTCTCGGCCTCGGCCACAGTGCTTTACAGATTCGGCAAGAACGGCTACACGGCTCTTGACTGGTACGATGCCCCGGATCCTCGTCCTGACTACTACAGGAACCTTCCGAGCTATTTCTACATGGACAACACGGACTACAACCGTCGTAACTTCGCCAAGTACGCATGGGCGAAGGAGGCTTGGGAGACCGACCTCTCATCGACCACCCACATCAACTGGGATCGTCTCTATGCCGTGAACTCCTTGAACTCCACCGCCTCAGGTAACCGTTCGAAGTACGTGATCGAGGAGAGGCGTGTGGACCAGAACGACCTCAACTTCGCTGTCAACGCCAAGTGGAATCCTGTCAAGTTCCTGACAGTCAACGGAGGCCTCTCCTACAAGTGGAACCGCACGGAGTACTACAAGATTCTGGACGACCTGCTCGGCGGAGACTACTATGTCAACATCGACCAGTTCGCCGAGAGGGATTTCGCCGCCTATCCGACGATGATCCAGAACGATCTGGACTACTATCTCAGGAACGGAGCCGCCCAGACCCTTGCCCAGGGTGACAAGTACGGCTACGACTACTATGCCCACGTCCGCCGCGCGGAGGCCTGGGCCTCAGGACGTTTCACGTTCGGCGGCTTCGAGGCGACGGTGGCCGGAAGGCTTGGATATTCGAAATTCTGGAGGGAAGGTCTTTTGAGGAAGGGTCTTTTCCCGGGACTTGACGACAACGGCAACCCGTTCACCTACAATGGGGAAATCATCACCAAGTACGACCAGATCGACGGCAGGCCGATAACCTCGAAGGGCGAGTCCGACAAGAAGGACTTCCTGACGGGATCCGGAAAGATCAACCTCGGCTACTTCATCAGCGGAGGCCACAGGATCTACGCCGACGCAGCCTACATCACCGAGGCCCCGACATTCAACCAGGCGTTCATCTCCCCGAGGACGAGGAACACCGTGATGCCTGACCTCAAGACCATCAAGACATTGACGGCGGACATCAACTACGCCTACAGCAATTCCGGCTACGATGTTCGCGTCACCGGATTCTACACCTCCATCAAGGATCAGACGGACGTGATGAGCTTCTACGATGACTCGCAGAACTCGTTCACCAACTTCGCGATGTCCGGAATCGACGAGCGCCACATCGGAGTCGAGCTCGGCTTCAAGGTGCCTACCCCAGTGCCGAACCTTTCCGTTCAGGGAGTGTTCACCTACGGCAAGTACATCTACACCTCCAACCCTACGATGTACCAGACCTTCGACAACAGCGCTGAATATGTCGCCGGAACCTACGGAGTGACAATTCCTTACTGGAAGAGCCATCCTACCGTGGACGGAAAGACCGTGCAGCACTATGTGCCTAGTACCCCGCAGCTTGCGACCAGCCTTGGTCTCGCGTGGAACAAGAACTACTGGTTCATCGACGCGGATGTGGATTTCTTCGGGAACTCCTATCTGGACATGAATCCTCTCTATAGGACGGACATGGCCACAGCCGGGCCTGACGGTCAGGTGACCGCCCAGGAGATCGAGTATATGGCCGCTCAGGAGAAGTTCAAGAACTTCATGCTCGTGAACGCCAGCGTGGGCAAGTCCTGGTATATTCAGAGAAAGTACCAGCTCGGCTTCTCGATGCAGGTGAAGAACCTCCTGAACAACAAGGATGTACGCACCGGCGGCTACGAGCAGACCCGCCTTGTGGACAATACCGTCAGCAAGGAGAGATTCTACAGGTTTGATTCCAAGTACTTCTACATGAGCGGAATCAACTACATGTTGAACATTTATTTCAGATTCTAAGGATTCCAAGGTATGAAAAGAATATATTTCGCGCTGATCGCCGCCATTTTCGTCCTCGCCTCCTGCGAGGAATGGGACCAGGTCTTCACCACGGACTACGGCAAGGCTGATGTCTACGAGCCTGTGACGATGACCCCCAACACGACCATCGCCCAGCTCAAGGCTCTGTACAAGTCCGGTCCGGTGAAGATCGAGAAGGACATCGTCATCGGAGGACAGGTGGTCTCCGAGGACCGCAGCGGCAATGTTTACAAGAGCATCTACATCCAGGACGCCACGGGCGGCATAGAGTTGAAGATCGGCAAGAACGCCCTCTACAACGACTACAAGCTCGGCCAGTGGGTCTATGTCAAGTGCGGCGGCCTCACGCTCGGCGCCTACAACGGAATGATCCAGCTGGGCTACGCCGATCCTACCGGTGAATATGAGACCTCCTACATCGAGGTTCAGTACATCATTGACACTCACATATTCAGAGGTAAGATTGACACTCCGCTGCAGCCTAAGAAAGTCTCCGCCGCCGATCTTCTGAAAGAGGAGAACATCGGCTGCTATGTCGAGCTTGACGGCCTGACCTACGCCCACGAGATCTTCTGCCTGATCTACATAGACTCCTACAAGGACAAGAAGTCCTCGTCCAACAGGATATTCCTATCCGGCACAGGCAAGGACTACAAGCCGGTCGCGGATCCGACGTGGGGCATAACGACCTGGGCGATGTCCAAGCAGGGTTTCATCGGCTACCTGAATTCCGGAAAGTTCGATGACGCCTATTCCGCTGATTATGCCAGACAGGTTTCGGATCCGGAACTCAAGGCCACGCTTCTGAAGAACGCGTCGGCATATTCCGTCAGCCAGTACTTCAATATGGGCAGTCAGTCCGTGCAGATCCGCACCAGCGGCTATTCCCGCTTCGCAGACACCCAGATTGACGAGGCCATCCTCGGTGGCGCCCCGATCAACGTCAAAGGGATCCTCACTATCTATCAGGGTAAGGCACAGTTCACCCTCATTGATCTTACAGGAGTGGAAATCATTAAATAATTAAGCCACATTATGAGAAAAACAATCTTAGCATTAGGAGCGATCGCTATGATGGCAGCCTGCACACAGACAAAGAACAATCCGTTCCTGGAGGAATGGAACACACCGTACGGCATTCCGCCGTTCGAGAAGATTCAGCTTACCGATTACATTCCTGCCGTCAAGGCCGGGATTGAGGAGCAGAACAAGGAACTTGAGGCTATTCTGAACAATCAGGATGCGCCGACGTTTGAGAACACCGTGGCGGCTTACGAGCTGTCCGGCAAGACTTTGACCAAGACGACGGCCGTGCTGTTCAACCTTCAGGAGACAGAGGGAAACGACGAGATGAGCAAGGTGGTCGAGCAGGCCACGGCCCTGATGACCGAGCACGAGGACAACATCTCGATGAACAAGGCGTTCTTCGAGCGTGTCAAGGCTGTCTATGACGCTGATCAGAGCGGACTTACGAGAGAGCAGCAGATGGTTCTCAAGAAGCTCTACCAGAGTTTCACCCGCAACGGTGTGGATCTGGAGGAGGCCGCCCAGGCAAGGCTTAAGGAGATCAACCAGAAGATCGCTGCCGCGCAGCAGAAGTTCGGCACGAACCTTCTGGCCGAGAACAACGCGTTCAAGGAGCAATTCGGACTCCCTGTCTCATCCTACACCTCCGAGATGACATCCTGCGAGGACAGAAGCCGCCGCGAGGCGATGTTCAAGGCATATTCCTCAAGAGGAAACAATGGCAATGAATATGACAACAAGGCTCTCTGCCTTGAGATCCTGAAACTCCGCGCCGAGAAAGCCAGACTCCTTGGCTTCGACAATTTCGCAGCCTATCAGCTGGACAACAAGATGGCTCACGACCCTGCTACCGTGGACGCTTTCCTTGACAGGATCATCGGCCCGGCAGTGGCCAAGGCTAAGGAAGAGGTGGCTGACATGCAGGTGATTATGGATGAGGACATCCAGGCCGGTAAGGTGGCCGCAGGTTCGAGGATCGAGCCTTGGGACTGGTTCTACTACGCCGAGAAGGTGCGTCAGCGGAAATATTCATTGGACGAGAATCTGACGAAGCCATATTTCCGGATGGAGAATGTCCGCAACGGCATATTCTTCGCCGCCAACAAGCTTTACGGCATCTCCGTCGAGCCGCTGAAGGATGTTCCGCTCTACAACCCTGCCGTCGAGGCCTTCAAGGTCATTGACGCGGACGGAAGTCTTCTTGGAATATTCTCGACCGACTATTTCCCTCGCTCTTCGAAGAGAGGCGGCGCGTGGATGACGAACTTCCGTGAGCAGTATGTTGACGCCCAGGGCAATGACGTTCGCCCTATCGTCATCAACGTCTGCAACATGACGGCTCCGACCGACTCTCTCCCGGCCCTCTTTACCATTGATGAGGTCGAGACTGTGTTCCACGAGTTCGGCCATGCCCTTCACGGACTTCTCACAAAGTGCCACTATCCTTCCGTCAGCGGCACCAATGTCGCCCGTGACTTCGTGGAGACGTTCTCGCAGTTCAATGAGAACTGGGCTTTCCAGCCGGAGATTCTCGCTGAATATGCTAAGCATTACGAGACCGGTGAGGTCATTCCTGACTCCCTCGTGGCCAAGATTAACAATGCCAGGAAGTTCAACCAGGGCTTTATGACCTCAGAGCTTTGCGCCGCGTCTATTTTGGACATGAAGTGGCACGAGCTTGACGAGGAGGATCTCGCGAAGCTTTCCGAGGGAGACCAGGCCGCCAATGTGGCTGAATTCGAGAAGAAGGTCTGCCGTGAGATGGGTCTTATCGACGAGATCATCCCTCGCTACCGCACCACATACTTCAACCACATCTTCAACAGCGGTTACAGTGCCGGCTACTACAGCTACCTTTGGGCCGAGGTTCTGGACAAGGATGCCTTCGAGTACTTCCAGCAGCAGGGAATATACAATCCTGAGGTGGCTCTGAAGTTCCGCCAGACCTTCCTTGAGAAGGGTGGCAGCGAGGAACCGATGACCCTCTACCTTTCTTTCCGTGGCGCGCAGCCGGACCCGGGTGCTCTTCTCCGTGCCAGGGGACTGACTGAAAAATAGAACGGTATTCCGATACTAAGTAATCATTAAAGAATAACTTGAACAATTTGTATATCTTTATGGTCTATATTTCTTTTCTCATCAGTCGTGTACCTCCAGTACACTCCTTCTTCCAAAAGAAATCTATCCTCATAAATCTGACACAAATTTAGTTCAACTTATTTTTTAACGCTTACTAAGAGGAAAGACATATTTATAAGTATAAGAAGGACATCCACTTTTTGAAATTTTGCACGTTACCAAAATTTTCAAAAAGGGGATGTCCTTCTTATGTCCCGATGATTGAATACTTTTCCGTCGGTCGCTGGGCTTGTCGAAGCGCCGGTAAGCCAAAACTGCATAAACAACTGCTGACAGTGGGGGCAGAAAAAAGGCAAATGGCAAATTTTGCACGTTACCAAAATTTGCCATTTGATTTTTCTGCCCTAAGGGTGTCGATCTGTGAATGTCTAAAGGGATTGGTACACGAGAAGCCTCTCTGCGGTACCAAGTGCTCTAAATAATGCCTTTGGTACACGAGAAGCCTCTCTGCGGTACCAAGTACTCTAAATAATGCCTTTGGTACACGAGAAGCCTCTCTGCGGTACCAAGTACTTTAATAATGCCTTTGGTACACGAGAAGCCTCTCTGCGGTACCAAGTACTTTAAATAATGCCTTTGGTACGTATAACTGCTTTCTGGTGTACCAAACCTCTATAATAAGGTCTTTGGTACACGAGAGGGCTTTCTGGAGAACAAACTGAATTTATTTTATCAAAATTATTCTGATAAAATAATTTTGGCAGAATAATTTTGTTATATTTGCCGTAGATGGGATTAACTATGGACAATTATATCAATCCGTTCTTTGTCGCGGGAAGGATTCCTCCAGAATTTTTCTGTGACAGGGACGTGGAGACCAAGCGGTTGACGGGCTGCATATTAAATGGGGAAAATGTCGTTCTGACCTCTCCGAGGAGGGTCGGGAAGACGGAGCTTGTTTATCATTGCTTTGATGAAGAGAGGCTGAAAGACAAGTTTTTCGTGATATTCGTGGATATTCTTCACACCTCCAGTCTGAGGGAACTTATAATGGAGTTCGGAAATGGGGTTTTCAAGAAGGTCGCGAGGCATAGTGACAAACTTATGAAGTCTTTCGCTTCGACTCTAAGGTCGCTTCAAGGGAGTTTTGGATTTGATCCGGTGAGTGGAAAGCCGACATTCAACGTCCGTCTGGGGGATATTACCGCTCCTGAATATACCATCGAGGAGATATTCGAATATTTGGAGAAGGCGGACAGGCGCTGCATTGTTGTCATCGATGAGCTCCAGCAGGTTGTGAAATACCGTGAGAAAGGTGTGGAGGCATTGCTGAGGGCGAATATTCAGCGCTCTTCCAACTCTAATTTTATCTTTTCCGGCAGTGAGAGGAGGATAATGGATCAGATGTTTCTGGACTCAAAGAGGCCGTTTTACCAGAGTGCGACCAATTTGAGTATGGATCCGATTGACAGGGGCGTTTATGCTCGGTTTGCACGGGGTCTGTTCGCAAGGTATGGAAAGACAGTTGCGGAAGAGGGAATCCACAAGGCTTATGATGTGTTTGAGGGAATAACCGCCTACGTGCAGAGGATAATGCACGATGCGTTTACGGAGACGGCTACAGGTGGTACTGCGGATGTTAATCTTGTGGACAATATGATAGACCGCTTTATCGAGGAGAGTTCCAGGCGCATCCGGGAGCAACTTTCGGTAATAACGGAGCAGCAGAAAGAATTGCTGTATGCGATTCATTCAGAGGGCGTTGCCAAAGGATTGACGGCTTCGGCGTTTGTGAAAAGACACAGACTGAAGTCCGCAAGCTCCGTCCAGTCCGCGACCAAACAACTCCTTGAAATGGACCTTATTACAAAGGTGGGCAATGAATATACTCTCTCGGATCCATTGCTGAAACTTTGGCTAACACGTGAAATCCAATAATTCATTAATATTATGAAAAGAATGTTTTTGACCCTCCTTCTTGGAGGAATGACGCTTTCGGCGGTTGGTGGGCCTGCCGAAGTGACCGACGAGGCGAGGCTGTTGAGGTTCCCGGCGACGAACGGGACGGAAGTTGTGTTCTCTTACGCCGGCGACCTGTTCACGGCTCCGCTCAGCGGTGGCGAGGCGCGCCGACTGACCTCCCACATTGGCTACGAGATGTTCGCGCACTACTCACCGGATGGCAAGACGATCGCCTTCACCGGTGAATATGACGGCAACCGTGAGGTTTACATCATCCCGGCGAAAGGCGGCGAGCCTGTCCGTCTGACCTACACGGCCACCAACGGACGTGACGACCTCGGTGACAGGATGGGACCTAACAACATCGTAATGGGATGGACACCTGACGGAAAGAACATCATATTCAGAAACCGCACTGGCGATGGCTTTTCCGGCAAGCTTTGGACGGTTTCCGTGAACGGCGGGATGCCTCAGGAGATTCCGCTTCCGGAAGGAGGTTTCTGCTCCTATTCGCCTGACGGGAAGAAACTTGCCTACAACCGGGTGATGAGAGAGTTCAGGACCTGGAAATACTATCGCGGCGGAATGGCCGACGAGATCTGGGTCTATGACGGCAGGAAGGTCGAGAAGATCACCGACAACACGGCGCAGGACATATTCCCGATGTGGGTAGGCGACGAGATCTATTTCGCGTCCGACCGTGACATGACGATGAACCTATTCGTTTACAACACGAAGACCAAGGCCACGGCCAAGGTGACATCGTTCGATGACTATGACGTGAAGTTCCCAAGCACGAACGGCAAGCTCATCGTGTTCGAGAAGGGAGGCTACCTCTATAAGCTGGATCCGGCCACAAAGGCGACCGAGCGGATCCACATCACCCTTGGCTCCGACCTTGTCTATGCCCGTGCCGAAAGGATGAATGTCGGCAAGAAAGGCCGCTCTTCGTTCAGCCTTTCCCCTGACGGCAAGCGAATGGCCGTGACGGCTCGTGGAGAACTCTTCGACGTGCCTGTCGGAAAGGGAATCACGAGGAACATCACCAAGACCCCTGGCTCGAACGAGCGCAGCGCCGACTGGAGTCCTGACGGCAAGTACATCGCCTTCATAGGTGACGGAACAGGGGAGACCGAGGTCTATCTCTACGATGTCGCCGCCGGTGGCGAGCCTGTCCAGGTCACCAAGGACAACGACACCTACATCCGTGACCTTCAATGGAGTCCGGACAGCAAGCACATCCTTTACACCGACAGAAAGAACCGCATCGTTGAGGTCGATCCGTTCGCCAAAACCAAACGGACTGTTCTTCAATGCCCTGAACAGGAAATAAGGGATGTTGAATATTCCCCTGACAGCAAGTGGCTTACCTACAGCCGCCCGGCTCCGAACAAGATGAGCGTGGTCTATGTCTATAACCTCGCTTCCGCCAAGGAATATCCTGTCACGGAGAAATGGTACGACTCAAGTTCGCCGAAGTTCTCGTATGATGGCAAGTACTTGATATTCACATCTGACAGGGATTTCCGTCCGATCTACAGCTGGATCGAGTGGAACTTCGCCTACACGGACAGAAGCGGAGTCTATATGACGATGCTTGCGGCCGGCACACCTTCACCGCTGCTCCCGACTGACAGCGAGTCCGTGAATATTTCCGAAGATAAGAAGGATGAAGCGGCTCCGGCGGAAGCCGCCAAAGACAAAAAGGCCGCCAAGGCTTCTAAAGACGCCGGCAATGCTGCTTCCGGCAAGAAGACTGTGGACGTGAAGATCGACATCAATGGCCTGGTAGACAGAACCATAAAACTTCCTGTCGGAGGTTCACGATCATATTTCTGTGACGGCAAGAAGCTGTGGTATAGGGATGGCCGTGGCACTCAGGTGCTTGATTTCGAGACAGGTAAGTCCGAGCAGTGCTCCGAAGGAATGGTCATTTATCGTCCAGGCGACAAGAAGGCACTCTCGACTGCCAAGGGCAAATGGACAGCCGTCAGCTTCCCGTCCGCGAAAGTCGGCGGAGGCGAGGCCATTGACCTTGACAATATGTACACGACAGTGGATTACGCCCAGGAGTGGCCTCAGATCTTCGATGAGGTCTGGAGAGCGTTCCGCGACGGCTACTATCTTGAGAATATGCACGGCCGCGACTGGAAGGCCGTCAAGGAGAAGTATGCAGCTCTCCTGCCTTATGTCAAGACCCGTCTTGACCTCAATTACGTGATCGGCGGAATGATCGGCGAGGTCGCCAGCGGTCACGCCTACGTCAATCCGGGCGACTACCCTAAGCCTGAGCGCATCCCGATGGGCCTTCTCGGTGCTAAGATGAGCAAGGACAAGAGCGGTTACTTCAAGATCAATCACATTTACTCCGGCGCTGTCTATAGGAACGAACTCCGCTCACCGTTGACCGAACCGGGAATGAATATCTCCGAGGGCGATTTCATCACAGCCATTGACGGACAGTCTCTTAAGGACGTTGACAACATCTACAGGCTCCTTGTCGGAAAAGCTGACAAACTTGTCGAACTGACCGTCAGCAAGTCGGCCGCCGAGGGCGGGCGCAAGGTCGTTGTCAAGCCTATTTCCGATGAATATCCTCTTGAGCATTACGAATGGGTTATGAAGAACATCCGTACCGTTGAGGAGAAGTCCGGCGGCAAGGTGGGCTACATCTATATCCCTGACATGGGACCTGAGGGACTGAACGAGTTCGCGAGATGGTACTATCCGCAGCTCGACAAGGAGGCTCTCATCATCGATGACCGCGCCAACGGTGGCGGAAACATCTCTCCGATGGTCATCGAGAGGCTTCTCCGCAAGGTTTACAGGATGACGATGTACAGGAACTCCAACCAGAACGGAACCATCCCGGAGGCTACCCACACGGGCCCTAAGGTGCTGCTGATCAATAAATATTCAGCATCGGACGGCGACTTGTTCCCGTGGAGCTTCAAGGCCAACAACCTCGGAACGGTGATCGGAACGAGGACTTGGGGCGGCATCGTGGGCATCAGCGGCTCCCTGCCGTACATGGACGGAACCGACGTGCGCGTGCCGTTCTTCACCAACTACGACGCGGCGACGGGACAGTGGATCGTCGAGAACCACGGTGTCGATCCGGACATCGTGCTGGACAATGACCCGATCAAGGAATATGCCGGTGAGGATCAGCAGCTTGACAAGGCCATTGAGACCGCTCTCCAGCAGATCAAGGACCGCAAGCCGCTCCCTGAGACCCCGGCTCCTCGCACCTTCAAGGATCTCGGACTGCCTCAGATCAAGTAACGGATTACCAAGACACTGAAATATGAAGACAACAGGAATCCGGCCGGCCATTCTGGCGGCAATGTTTATTGGTCTTACATTGGGTTTATGCGGATGTGGCGCGGCCACGGCGCCGGAATCCCTCCGGTGCGAGTACCAGGAAGGCGATGACATCGTGATTGACACCCAGGCCCCAAGGCTCTCCTGGATAAACAACACGACCCAGACGGCGTGGCAGGTGCTGGTGGCGACGGACAGGAATGCCCTCAAGGAAGGCAAGGCCGACATCTGGGACTCGGGTAAGACGGTTGGTGCCGAGTCGCATCTGGTGGCATATTCAGGCCCGGCTATGGAGTCCATGAAGGACTATTGGTGGACGGTCAGGATCTGGGACGGCAAGGACAAGGTCTCCACCTGGGCGAGACCTGCCCGCTGGACGACCGGAATGTTCAGCGAAAGTGACTGGCGGGCGAAGTGGATAGGTGCCTCATGGCAGGATGACAGCGTTCCGGAGGCGGACAACTCCGCACCCATATTCAGAAAGGAATTTACTGTCAGAGAGGGACTTGTCCGTGCGAAAGCATTTGTCTGCGGACTTGGCTGGTTCGAGATGTCCATCAACGGCGGCAAGGTCGGAGACGATTATTTCGTTCCTGGCCTGACTGACTACACGGCCAGACCGGCGCTTCTCACCAATCCGCGGATCCCTCTGGAGCCGGAAGTCACCGCCTACAGAACCCTGTATCTCGCCTATGACATCACCGACATGCTCGGCAAGGGGGCGAACGCCGTCTCGATGCTCCTTGGGAGCGGCTATTTCCATGAAGGATTGTTCAACAACAACACCATAGCGAACTACGGCTACCCGAGGTTTATCCTGCAGATGGCGCTTGAATATTCAGACGGAGGCATTGAATATGTCTGCTCGGACACCACATGGAAGGAGGCTCACTCTCCGGTCGTGTTCAGCAACCTCTACCAGGGAGAAGTCTATGATGCCAACTTTGAGATTCCGGGATGGAACAAGCCAGGATTGGATGACTCCTCATTGAGCCACGCCGTCCTGAAGGAAGCTCCGCAGGGCAGGCTGACCGCCAACATGGGACCGACAGACAAGGTGCTGGAAACCCTTAAGCCTGTCAGTTTCGAGCGTCTGGAGGACGGCACGTTCAAGATTGATTTCGGCAAGGTCATCTCAGGATGGGTCAAGCTGGACGGCGTGAATGTCAGGAAAGGAGACACACTGAGGGTTAACCACCTGTCCGAGTATCCGGCCGGCAGGTGTGAATATGTCTGCGCTTCCGACGGCAAGGTCACGACAAGCCCTCGGTTCACCTGGTACGTGTTCCGGGAGGCGATAGTCTCCGGGATGGAGAACCTTGACGTCTCACAGGTCGTGGCAGAGTCGGTCGGCAGCAATGTGAAGCCTGACGCCGAGTTTGACTGCTCGAATCCGTTGTTCTGTCAGATCGAAAAGATCTGGAGACAGTCGCAGGTGGACAACATGCACGCTGGAGTGGCTTCCGACTGCCCTCACCGGGAGAGACTTCCTTACACCGGCGACGGCGAGGTAGCCATGCCGATGGTTCTCGCCAACTTCGATGCCGCCTCCTTCTACAACAAATGGATCGGCGATGTCAAGGGCAGTCAGAATCCGGAGTCAGGCTATGTTCCGAACGGCGCTCCGTGGGAGCCATGCTGTGGAGGAGGCCCGGCCTGGGGAGCCGCCATCTGTGTCATGCCTTGGGAGTTCTACAACAGCTACGGTGACAAGACGCTTCTCGCCGACTGCCTCCAGCCGATGAAGGATTTCGTGCGCTACTACGACACCTGGCGGGCAGAGGACGGCACCTCGTCCTTCCACAAGCCTACGCCTCAGGGCGCGCCTCTCTACTGGTACAACCTCGGCGACTGGGCTCCGGCATTCGGCCTGCCTCAGGACGAACTCGTCCACACATTCTTCTATTGGTTGTGCGCCGACATCACATCGAAAGCGGCCAAGGTGCTTGGAGACGAGGCGGGAGCCGCCGCCTATTCCGCCAAGGCCGAAGGAATCCGTGACGCCTTCAACAAACGGTTCTACGATCCTGAGACAAAAAGCTACGGGGATTTCGGCTCCAATGTCTATGCCTTGTACATGGGTGTTCCCCGCGAGAGACTTGAGGATGTGCGCGCCACACTCCGCGACGAGCTGATGGTCAAGTACAACGGCCATGTCAATGTGGGATTCGTCGCTCACCGCTTCCTTTATGAGACGCTTGCCCTGAACGGAATGAACGATGTCGCTTGGGCGCTCCTCAACCAAAAGGACTTCCCGAGCTTCGGATGGTGGCTTGAGCAGGGTGCGACAACCACGTGGGAGCAGTGGAACGGCAACGATTCGCGCAACCATCCGATGTTCGGTGGCGGTCTCGTCTGGTTCTACAGGATGCTTGCGGGAGTGCGCACTGATCCGGAAGAGCCTGGCTACAAGCACATCATCATCCGTCCGGTTCCAGTCCGTGAGCTGGGCGAAGTCTCCTACACGACGGCGACTCCTTACGGAACGTTGGTCTCCAAAGTCACGGTGGACGGTGACAAGGTACGCATGGAAGGCCGGATCCCTTTTGGAACCCACGCCACGGTCTATGTCCCGAAAAACACGGATGTCGCCATCCTTGACCCGCAGGACGACTCCAGCTACGAGATCCACAGCATCGGCCCTGGAGCCTATTCCTTCTGATGCGGGTGTCGGTGGCATTGGCATTGACAAGAAATGGACGGCCGGCGGCGGTTACACTTCTTTCTCCCTTTCCGGTGCCGATGCCGACAAAGTGATGGACGGCGGCATGCCAGGATTCTACTTTGGTGTCAATTATGATTACGCTTTTTCCACGATCGATGGTCTTACGGTTGAGCCTGGACTTTATTTCATGCACTACGGCAAGGATCATGTTGACCCATGGTCTGACTTTAAGGTCAACCGCAATACTTTCTATGTAGGCATAGGTTTCACCTTCTGATTTCAGCCCATATTAACAGGCAGGTCATAAAGTTATCCGGTCACTGAACATCTCGAAGTGACCGGATTTTTTTATTTCGTTGAAACTTGAACTTGTAACCAATAACCTTTGGTTGCAATTCCTCTCCTGGATATTTTCATATTTTCGCACCATGAAACTATTCAGGATATTCAACACTTTTGTTGTGTCCGCATTTGCCGTGGTTGCTTTTTCTTCATGCTCAGGCAATGAGACAGACTATGCGTTGGACGTTGCGGAAAACCTTATCTGGACAAGGCCGGACAGCTCGCTGTCTGTGCTTGGGTCTGTGGACACGTTGAGATTGAGGCCGGAATCGAGTCGCGCGAGATTCTCCCTGCTTTATGCGATGGCGCTGGATAGAAACTGTATCGACACGGCTGACATCAGTGTCCTCAGCCTGGCGGTCAGATATTATGATCGCCACGGCTCTGACACCGATCGGATGATGTCGTACTATTATCTTGGCAGACTTTACTATAATGGAGGCGATTATCTCTCCGCGGTCAAATGCTATATGCAGGCGAAGGAATATTCAATGCGTTCTGTCGATCTTGTCTTCAGAGGCTTGATTTCCTCCGCCATTTCGGATGTATATGCGCAGAACAACAATTTCCCCGAAAAGATCAGATATTCAAAAGAGGCTCTTGACTGTTTCAGTGAGGCGGGTGATTCCTGCAGGACTTGGATAACGACAGGACGTCTGGCTTCTTACTATGCGGATTGCAAGGACTGGGACAAATCGGACAGCCTTTATTCGATATTCCTTTCCAGTCCTCCGCATGACACCGCGGTCTTGGCTGAACATTTGTTCAATATCGCCAGATACTCTCTTTTCCGTCCGGAGCCAAATCCGAGGCAAAGCGTGGCGATATTTCAGAAAGCGGTTGATGAATATGGTGGGAAACCTTCCGCGATTGATTATGCCTCTTTTGCTTATGCCTTGGACAATATAGGCTGCCATCGTGCGGCGGACAGCATCTTTTCCCAATTGGAGGAGAGAGTGAACGGCTCTGTTCCGTTAATGATTTGGAAGTACCGTGTGCTCAAACATCGGAGAAAGTTTCAGGAGGCTTTGAATATGCTCGAACAGTCTGTGGTCTTGCAGGAAGAATCATTGAACGCCACTTTGAACCAATCCGTCACTCAAGCGCAGTCGGATTATTTCAAGACCAAGTCAGAAATGATGGAAAAAGACCATGACATGCAGATTCTTGTCAGATGGATTGTCGTTTTGCTTTCGGTGATCGGCCTGTTTGTTGTCATCACGGTCTATATGCACGGCAAACGAAAGTGGGCGAGGCGGATGAGCGAGATGTCCATGATCAACGAGGAGGTAAGCTCCAGGCTTTCCAAGGAGCACGATGCTTTGTCGGACAAGGAACTTGCCTTGAGGAATCTCAGGAGGAAGTATGTTTCAACCTACAAGCGTCAGTACAGCCAATTGAATGATCTATGTGTGGAATATTGGGAGACGGCAGGAAGCGGAAAGGAGAAGGAGAGAATCTATGCGAAGGTGAAGAGGCTTGTCAGTGTGATTGATGATTGCAACCAGAAGAAACTGGAGCGGATGATAGACGAGAATCTGGACGGAATCATGGGGAAGCTGCGAGCGGATTTGCCGGACGCTACAGACAATGAGTTCCGTTTCATCGCACTGAATATCCTCGGATTTGATGCCAAGACCATCGCCCGCATCATGGGCTACACGGTGCAGAGTGTCTATACGAAACGGGCTCGTATGAGGGCCAAGATCTCCGAAATCGTCTCTGAGAACAAGGATTTTTACCTTGACTTTATAGGTTGACAAACGTAAAAGTCTGATATTTAATTTGTTCAGGAATCCATTATTCTTTCCTGCCAGTATAACTGTCTGAAATTGAGCCCGATATGCGCACGTGTTGAGATTCTTGACTTTAACATAGGCTTAATTCATTGTGTCTTAATAATATACTGATGGCGGCTGTTAATACTTTTTTTCATTGAAATAATGCTCTTTCTTGCGACCTTTGCGAAAACCAAATATAAAACCAATTATGCGAAAAGTTTTATTTGCGCTGCTCGCGCTGACTTTCATCAGTCAATCGTATTCTCCGTGTAAGAGTAAGGACGAGACGCTTGTTGTGTTGATCGTCCTGGAAAACACAAAGCCATCCTCGTCCACGAACCGTTCTTTGGCGCAATGCCCTATAGACGGTTACTACCACACCTTGACGAATATGGTAGAGCTGTCCTTCAAGTCTAACCTTGGAAACGTGTTTGTCACGCTGGACAATATGACGGCGGGCGAGACTTATGAATATTCCGGCAGCAGTGCCGCAGGGGTGATGATGATGCCTGTGTCTTCCAATTCTTGCTACACGATGAACATTACCACGGAGTCGGGACGTGTCTTCACAACCTCGTTCCTGACCGGTGATGTCTACGAGGACGAATAGTCCGTGATAACCAACTAACCATTATTGTTTTCATCAACCACCATGGATGCGGTAATGAATTATCGCATCCATGTTTCAGTGGTTTCAGACGTGGCTGTTATTTCGTAAGATAAAGCTTTGCGATGACGCGGTTGTCCTCTTCGTTTATGTTGTTCAGGATCTCAGGATTGCTGAGGCGTTTCTTGAGGGAGGACGGGAACGTGCTGATCGTGGCTGGTTCCAGAAGACAGTAGATGATACCGTCTTTCATCTCCTTGAATGAACCGGCGAACACATCCTGACCGGGTTTGCCAGCGCTGAACCAATGCCAGTCACCGCCGCTCAGCAGGCCATAATAGGAATCCTGCTCCATAACCGTAATATGTCAGCACGCCTTCATCCGTCAGCCAAGACATTGATCCAAGATCCATTTCCGGGAATATCTTCGAGTCGATCATATTCCCGTCCAATGAGAATCTTTGAAGTTTCGAAGGGGTTGAAAAGACGCAAAGGTTTCCGTCACGGTACTGGATGTCATTTATTCGAATATACTCCTCGGGCCCGTTGCCTTTCTGTCCGATGCGCCCAAGGAATTTTCCGTCAGCGGAATAGCGGAATATGTTGTTGTTGATCAGATCCATCACGATATAGGAATCCCCGGCGATGGTCAGGTCTGTGACGCCGCCGACCAGATGCTCGCTGTCTGTTTCCAATGGTATCAACTCGATTGAGGAAATGTTTTCCGCCAAAGGATTGATGGTGTTGTTGAACTCCACGGCCACATTGCCGTCCGCATTCACCTTATGACCGGTGCATCCGATCGCCATGAAAGCCAAAATGCCCAAGGTCAAGATTGTGGTAAGTTGTCTGTTCACAACAAAACGTTTTTGGCTGTCCGGCAAAGATAATGTTTTTCTCGAGAATTATATCTAACTTAGCAACGACTAAAGACGATTTTGAATATGCTGCTTGAAAACTGGATGATGAGACAAGGGGTAATAATATTACTAAGTCTGTTGATGGTTGTGTCGTGCAAAGGCACAAAGAGTGACTGTGCTGTTGACAGGACCATTGAATGCAGGGAGTCGCAGATACGGCCGGATATTCCTGAATATGTCAAAGAGGTTACTTTTCTTCCATTGGAGGCGGGAGACAACACGTTGCTGGGCTCTGTGGATAAGGTGGCTTTTTATAATGATCTGATTTATGTCGCTGACTATAGCTCCCGGAAGATTCTGGCCTATGATATGAACGGCAAGCTTTGTTTCGTCCTTGACAGGCAGGGCAGAGGGCCTGGTGAATATCTTGAGGTCAAAAGTTTCACGGTGGACTCTGATAACCTTTACGTTTTGGACAATATCGGCAAGAAGTTGCTTGCCTATGATCCGTTGACGGGGGAATATAAAGCATCCAGAGAGATGCCTATAGTCGCTTGGGACGTTGAGGTGCTGTCAAATGGCGACCTTATTTTCGCGTTTGTCACCGCGGGCGGAAAATTGTCAAAAGAGCAACCGCCATATCGCTTGTTTGTGACAGACAATGATTTGAATATCAAAATACAGATGCTTGGCTATGGCGAAAAAGAAGGCTCAGATGCCTTCGGCTATGGTCGTTTTTTCTCCACTTACAGGGACAAGATCTTGTTCTGCTCCTACGGCAACGACGCATATTATGTTCTGGATCGCGGCAATGGTGAGATCATTGAAACAGTCGGGATTGATTTCGAGAATAAAGCATCCCGTAAAGACAAGAATGATGTGTCCCTAATAAACAGCTTCACGCATTTGGGCTCTGTGCCGATTGTTTGCGGAGATTATCTTTTTTGTGACATCACGACAAAAGATGCCGGTGGCGGTTATTGCCTTTATGGCTCAAACACAAATGGTTTTGTCTCCAATCCGGAAAATGGAGGCCGGAACTGTATGCTGGAACCAGTTTGCAGCTATGCCGATTCTTTCGTGAGTGTGCTTGAGGACAGGGATATGTATGACTTTATCGTCTCCACAGGCTTCCAGAAGGCCGGTGAGGATGCCGAGAATGCTCTTGACAGCGGTTCTCTGGTTCTTCTGTTTTATCATATGATATGAGTTCGGACCCGCGGTTGGTTGTGAGAAACCATGCGCACCTGGAACCGCATCGGCTTGACAATGATCGAGTTGGTACTCCAGGTGCGAGCGGATTCGCACACCTGAGAGTTGGTGGCTTCGCTACAGGGCGTTCTATTGGCACCTAAGACTTCCAGGTGTGAAAAACTCCGCGCACCTGGAACCGCATCCGATTGATAGTGATAGAGTTGGCACTCCAGGTGCAAGCGGATTCGCATACCTGAGAGTTGGTGGCTTCGCTACAGGGTGTTCTATTGGCACCTAAGACTTCCAGGTGTGAAAAACTCCGCGCACCTGGAATCGCATCCGATTGACAGTGATAGAGTTGGCACTCCAGGTGCGAGCGGATTCGCAAGGACAAAGGATGGCTTCTGGCTTTATTATTCCTACCTTAAGAATCCTGACAATAACAGCCTCATTCTTGTCAATGAAGAAATGGATCACCTTTTGAAAGGCTTTTTCCCGACAAAGGAGCCTTTCCCGGTGTCTTTAAGCTCTGGCTTCACCTCTTGGGCCGGGAAGGAATATTTCTACTTCCCTCTATCAAACGTCCTGTATTCACTGGAGGGAACGGAAGCGCGCCCTTACATTGAATTTGATTTCGGAGAGCGGACATTGCCATATTCAAAAATAATGAATATGTCCCGGGAGGAATATGAGGCTTTAGTTGGTTCCGGATGTGACGGAAGATTCGAATCCGATTTTGGTGTTGTACAAGCTGAAATAAGTTACCGTATGGTGTTCTAACCATTTAATAAGTAGTTTGTTAAGAACGCTGTATTATCTGCTTTAGGCTTTGCCTTGCAGCTATCTTGCGGCTTGGTGAACGTTGCGTATGAGTACTGGTGGTTGGATGCAAAGATGTAAAAAAACCGGTATTTGTGGAAATATTTTTCCGATATTTGTGGAAATAGCGCTTGGGGCGATGGAAAGCCGTAAAGAAGATGCCTAAAATAAACTTGTAATTTGATAATAACAAATGAGATCAATTTATGCTATTATGTTGGCCATATTACTATTGGCCACTGGTTGTAGTGATTCATACTGCCCTTCGTTGGATAAGGTTGTCACAGTGGAGGAAAGTGATTTCTATGAGATTTCTCTTTCCGGACTCAAGCCAAGGGAAATAGATCTTGACTTGATGGGGATTATCGGAGCCCGTTATTGCGACTCTTTGTTGGTTGTCACGACTTTGGGGACGGACCGGTTGCTTCACTTGTACGATCGCCATTGTCTGGAGCGCAAAGGAGACTTTTTCACCAAGGGACGAGGACCGAAAGAATTGTTATTTCCATTATTCGGAAGTTCTCTGAGCCTGGATAACGAATCTGGCTCATATATGATGCGTTTTGTGGACCGGTATTCTGACCGTCTTGTAGAGGTGAATCTTTCAGAGTCCATTATGAATAAAGATCTTGTTTTAAAAGAACGTGAGTTTAAAAGCGGGGAGGAACTCTTCACGGCGCTGCCTTTGGACGGATCCCGTTGCTTTATGAAGCGAATGGTTCAGAATGGCACTTGTTTGGAACGTTATGTCCGGAATGTCGAAGGAACAGAAAGTATGAGCCAGCCAATGCTCAAGTTAAACTCCTGTCAGATAAGCAATAATGATGGCTATAATATTAATTTGTTTTCAGGAACAGTTGGTTATAACAGCTCTCGTCATCTTATTGTTGAGGCGATGTGTCTGTTGAATCTTGTTCAGGTATATCCTGTTGAGGGCGATGGCGGTTACACATTGTGCTATGGAAAGACTATGCCTGACATCCGTGTCCTTGAAAAGCAGTCGCCTCAATTATGCACTTATCATACAGGTTTGTCATTGAATGATAGTTACTTCTCTGTTATGTACACCGATGAACGTGTTAGTGGGACGACAAAGGAAATCCACGGCTATGCCTGGGATGGCAGTCCATTGTTCCGAATACCATTGCCTTCAAATATTACCAAATATGACATCGACAGTAAGACCGGATCCTTATTGACGGTTGATGAGGAAGACCATATTCGGGAGTACAGTATTGAATATCTAAAGTCGTAAGGAGAGACCTGAGAGGATCTCATTTGATGTGTGATGTATAATTGTACAAGAATATGTTATTCTAAAAAGCACTAATATGAAAAAGTATTGTTTGATTTCATTTGTTTCCATCCTTTTTATTGGTGGATTATTTGTGACAAGTAAACTTATCGTTAATGATCCTTATGTTTTGTTCAATGCGAATGTAGAGGCTTTGTCGAACGAGGAGAGTTCGTCAGGCATTCTTACTTGTCATAATGATTATTTTTATAAGGAAGGCTATTCTGTCCGAGATTGTGGGAATTGCAGTATGCAATACGATCATAAGGCATCTTTTTGGGCATTACCTGACATATGTAAGAAATGAAATATTGTTACAAATTTATTGCTATTATAGGAGTAATATTAACTTCTTGTGAGAATAAATCTACCACGACAGTTTCTTTTCCTCAAAGAATTGTCGTAGAGAATTTTCCTAAAAATGAATCTCTTTCAGAATGTAGAAGTTTTTCAGTAGAAGCTGTAGGCGTGATAGATATCGCAGTCAAAAATAGATTGTTGCTGTTGGCTTCATCTTCGGATAGGGATAAGTATATATCAGCTTATAGTTTGGATGATGGTGCCTTTATCGGTAACGCCTTAAAAAAGGGAAGGGCGAACGGTGAGTTAAGAGGTGCTAAAAGTTTTGGAGCTCTTGGTCTCAGGACCTTTGGTGATAAACTTTATTCTTATACTTTTGATGGACAGAATAATCTGATTCGCATTGATTTATCGGAGTCTTTCAAACAGGAGCATACGGTGTTTGACCTGATTATTGAAAGAGCCCCGCTAGAGATTCCGCGTGCTTATTATTGCAACGATTCCCTGTTTTTGATAACTTCTGCTGCGGATGATTTCAAAAGCAGAATCAGATCTTTATTAAATGTGAATGGGGTTAATGACGTACCTGAGCACCTCAAGTTTCTGAATAAGGTTAGCGTAAAGAATCCAGATGATATTAATGTTCTGTCAACATTAGTGGCATTTGATTCAGAGCGTCAACTTGTGGTGGAGGCAGGACTTCAGCAGAATTCAATACAGTTGTATTCATTGTATGACGATTTCGCTCGGACAATCATTATTGGAAAGCATTTGATGTCTATTGAACAGTTGGCAGCGGAGAGAGATGATTTGATAAGAGATCAATATGTACATATAAATGCTTATGATAGTTATTTTGCTGCCTTGTATTATGATGCCACTGAAGAAGAACAGTATAAAGAAGAAAAACTGCCCCGACTTCAGTTTTTCTCTTGGAACGGAGATCCAATCTGTGAACTGTTGGTGCCTTTCCCTGCTTCATCGTTTGACATTGATCATTCAAAAGGAAAGATGTATTTTTTGGACCGTATATCCGAGTCTATCAACGAATGTCCCTTGCCAGATTACTTAATTTGGGAATAACAAATCGAATACCTTAAGTCGATAAGAATTGATGGAGAGTACTCGTAAGTTAAATTGTTATATATGAATCGGCTATCAAAGATATTTTTAGGGCTGTTATTATGTTGCACAGTTCTCGTTAGTTGTGGGGACTGGGAGCTTCGTAGGCAGATGAAGTCATTTATGGCGCAAGTAATAACATTGCCATCGGAGTTGCAGGAAATTAAGTGTGGCTCCATTAGTCCAGTAACAATTACAATGAGTAACTCTACGATGGTGTTCTTTTACGGAAACGATGAGTGTTCATCTTGCGCGATAGACCATTTGAAAGATGATTTGCTAGGATTTGTTGATATCGAGCAATCGGGGAAATGCAAAGTCGTGGTTCTGTTTTCTCCGTCAGAAGATGATCAGTTGGATGTTCAAGATCAAATTAGAGAACTGAAATTTCCTTTTCCGGTATATGTCGATTTGTATGGAGACTTTTACAGAATCAATAAGGATTTTCCATCGGATCGGAGATTTCATAGTTTCCTGCTAGGAAATGATGCCCATCCGGTTTTTGTCGGGAATCCGCTGCACGGGAAAAAACTGTATAAAGTATTTGAAAAGGTCTTAAAAAATAAACAAAACATTAATGTATAAAAATGAGAAAGATTTTATTTATACTTACCGCATTGGTGTTAATTCTGACATCGTGTGAACATAAGGACTATTTTGCATTCGACGATGTAAGTTTTGTGCGGAACTTTCCAAATAAGTATGTGTTAGGAAAGGCTGATACATTGGATGTGGAGCTAATAGGAATTCACGGGGTCAAGAGTTTCGGGAACTATCTTTTAGTGTCTTGTGCCGCCCCCAAGGGGTGCTTGTCAACCGTGACTTTAGGAAAAGAAACCAAAGTGACAAACACCTTCTTGATGATTGGCTCCGGTCCTGGAGAAGTCCTTTATCGTCCCTATATCTCCTGGATGAGTTTTTATGAAAAAGATGGTGGATGTAAGGCCGGAGTTTATGACTATGCAGGGTCATTTATTGAGCTTGATGTTTCGCAGGATTCCCTTTCAAATGCCTATAGATACTTGTCGCGTTCTCTTTCAACAAGATCTGGTTCCCGTTATTTCTACGTTTCTCCAAACTGTTTTCTGTGTCGTAGGTCCAAGGCTGATGGCAGTGGATTTGAAAGACTTTTGGTGGATTCTTTGGGAAGAGAATGTCATACGGCTTCGATGGATTATCTTAATGAGATCTCATCTTCAGAACAGAACCTTCTTTCGTCTTCTTTTGCCATAGACGATGAAAGAAGAACAGTGGCAGAAGTAAGTTCCTATTTTAATGTCATTCAACTATATTCATTCGATGCCACGAGTAAAGGGTTTGCGAAGACGTTGGCTTTGGGGGAAAGGCTTCAAAGCATCGGTGACATTGAAAGACAGGGTGTTGATCTGACTCCAAGGGCCTACTATGACGTGCATCCATACAAAGACTTTTTTGCGGCTCTTTATGTAGGAGCGAAAATGGACGATTTTGAACAAGGAGTCTGCTCCCCACCCTCTATTCATTTGTTCAGTTGGACAGGTGAGCCTTTGGCTGAGATTAAGTTACCTGTCAAAGCATTACTATTTGATATTGACACAGAAAACAATGCGATTTTTGTGGTGGAGAGTTATTCTGAGAAGATTCTGAGATATGATATGCCAAATTTAGGCATCTAAGTTATTTTTTGCGTTAATTTCTTCAAAAACAATGAAAAGAATGGTAAGAGGATACTTTAGCGTATGGAGGCTGCCATCGGCAGCTCCCATATTGACGTTAGCATTGCTGTTGGGTTCGTGCGCCGACGGTGATAACGTTTATGATTCAATGCGCAGGATTGTAAGTGATGGTGCTCCTGCTTACAATAGTGTGCGGCTGGAACAGCTTCAGTTGGATTCCGTGCGCTATTCAGGTGAGTCTTTCTCGTGGGCGCAGGAGGACCAAGGAATATGCTGTCTGGACATATTCTATGGTTGGCTTTATAGGTTCGATGCGGAGGGGCGTCTGATAAAGAGGGCTCTTGGCAACGGCAGAGCGTCGAATGAGTCAATAATCAAGCATTATATGATCGGCACGATGTCTGGTGATGGTGAACTTGCGATTGCGGGGTCAAGTCTGGATTTCGAATATTTCTCAAAAGATTTGACCGCTGTCAACAGATTCCTTATCGTGAAAGACCAACAGAAGGAATATGCCCCGTCAGAATTCCTTGCCTACACAACTCCAGGGGACTGTATTGCCAGGTTCTATAAAGGTAAACTCTATGAAGGTCTAGTATCAGATATTCCGGATTTTATATTTGGTCCTGATTACGAGAAGAAGGTTTGCCACATAGGCGTTGTGGATATGACAGAGGGGAAAGCGTTAAAGTCAGAGATTCAAGGGCTGCCATCTATGTTCAGTGAAGACAAGGCAAAGTATAGAGGGATGGATTTTGTGATGTTTGACATTGACAACCAAGATAATATGTACATTGGCTTCGCCGCTGACTCCTTGGTTTATGTATTTGACCACAACCGCAAGCCGAAGTTTGCGTTCGGACGCTCAGGAGTTAATATGGACACAGACTATGAACGGTTCGGTTCTTTGGACGAGATGAATGCCTATAGGACAAACATGACGAAAAAAGGATACTATTACTGGATTGAATATATTGACGAGACCGGAGTATGTTTCAGATCTTATAAGAAAGGAGCGGATTCAGAATACGATGGACTTCAGGTGTATAAGGATGGAAAACTGATGTCAGATAGTGAGATTCCGAAAGGGTTCAAGGTCGTCGGTTACATCGCTCCATACTATTATTCTCAAATCATTGGTGGCGAAGAGGATGGCTCTCTGATGGTATATCGGTTCAAGTTGGATTGATTCAGGCGGTAAATTAGTGTTGTGGTTTTTCTGGCTACAGTTCTCTTATCATTGGCCTTGTTCGTCTGTCGGCGAGAGGTGGCTGAACGCATAGTCGTCTCTGCGCTGTCGCTATGGCTTGCCTACGAGTCGGTGCTTGGGATTATGCAGTTGCTTGGAATCATTGTCTCTCATAACAGTATGTGCCCTATGACCGGAGACTTCGCTAACTCTGGTCCTTATGGCGGGTTCCTCGCGGTCTGCGTAGCCGTGGTTTTTGCTGCCGCGTGGAAATGGCGTGACTCCGGAAACCTGTATGACAGAATACTATTCTGGCTATCATCTGTTTCCGGATGTCTGGGTATTGTCGTCCTGCCCGCATCAATGAGCAGGACCGGTTTTGTCGCGCTGCTCGTGTCTGCTGTTGCTTTCGCCTTGATCGATACGGAATCAAAGTCATATTTTAAATCGCATAAATGGTTGATTTTGTCTGTTGTAGCTGTGGCCTTTGTTGTCGGTGCGGGAGCGTTTTGCCTCAAGAAGGACTCGGCGCTTGGCCGTTTCCTCATTTGAGAGATGGAACTGCGGGCCATAGCGGACAAACCGCTGACAGGGCACGGATTCGGGAAAGCTCTCGGGGCATACGGTGATGCGCAGGCGGAATATTTTGAGACAGAGGAACGTGGCCAAGAGAGGGTAAGGATCGCCGGATGCCCCGAATATGCGTTCAATGAATATCTTCGTATGGGGATGGAGTTCGGGATCCTTGGCTTGTTGTTGTCGGTGGCTGTGATAGTTCTCGGAACGATGATGCTATGTCATTCAGATTCTTCCTTTCATCACAAAAGTAATTGTGCTTACACAACGATAATATTATAGTACGCTTCGCAGCGTAAATTAAATTGTAACACGTCGGCATTATGGCTCTACCATCCGAAAAACTGGCACAATCACTTGCTGTCTTGCGACAGGTTCAGCAGACCAAGAAAAGCATCCGCATGATACTTGGTGGTTCAAAAGCCAGTGCCATCGTCGAGAAAGACTATCGTAGATGGTATCAGGAAATGTTCTCTCCATCTGTTATGGCAGGCATCATCAAAATTTCTGACATAGCTGGATACAGATCAAATCAAGTGTACATCAGAAACTCCAAGCACACGCCTCTTAGTCCCGAGGCCGTCAGGGATGCGATGCCTGTACTTTTTGCTCTGCTTAAAAATGAGCCAGACGCTTGGACCCGTGCCGTTCTGGGACACTTCATTTTCACGTTCATACACCCAAATATGGACGGAAACGGACGAATGGGGCGTTTCCTTATGAATGCTATGCTCGCCTCCGGTGGCTACCGCTGGACAATCATCTCCAAAGACATCATAGACGACTATATGGCAGCCATTGAGAAAGCCAGTGTCGATGGAGATATTCGTGAGTTTGCCACTCTCTTATCCGGCATCGTCCGGAACAACAAATGATAGACCCTAGTCAAGTGAGTCTGGTTCATCATCTTCTGTTGTAGTGTTTCAGGTCCATTATGAATCAAAAACTTGTTATAGAAGAACGTAAGCTTAAAAGTGGGGATGAGCTCTTCACGGTGTTGCCTCGGTGGAATACATCGTCGGAGTCGTTATTCAAAATGTGTGACTTAATCTTTGAGTGGTGGAAGAAAACAAGATTCTCGGATAATTCGATGCCTTGTCTGAAATAATTGTTATCTTTATGGTGTAAACGGCCCCTTAATGGGCCGTTATCTGTGACATGAGATCATTAGAGATAGTCATTAGAACAATTGCGGTGGTCGCCATCATAGTATTTGTCTCTTCCTGTGCGAGCAAAGAGGCCAAGCGGATTATGGACACGGCGGATGCCGTTATGTGGACGAGACCTGACAGTGCGCTGGCTGTATTGGAATCGATTGATACGCTGAACCTTAAGGCCAAGGCGCAGCGTGCGAGGTACTCGCTGCTGTACACGATGGCGTTGGACAGGAATCATAGAGATATCCCTGATCTGCGTATCATCAAACCTGCTGCGAGTTATTATGAGCGCCACGGTTCCAATGATGACAGGATGAAGATGTATTTCTATCTTGGGGTTGCGCAGTATGACACAGGAGATCCTGAAGCTGCGATAACGAGTTATCTCCGTGCAAAGGAGTATTCATCTCGTTCGGATAATCTTGTGTTCAGAGGAATCATCAGTTCCTCGATTTCTGATGTCTATTTGTGGAACAATAATAATTCTGAGAGCATTTTATATTGTAAGGAGGCCTGCGATTATTTTGTCCAGGCCAAGGACTCTTTCAGGCTGTGGAATACTACAGGATTGTTGGCAAATCGCTATTCGAACATTCGGGACTGGGCGAAGGCTGACAGTCTTTATTCTATTTTCTTCTCACAACCAATCCGTGACACCTCCATTTATGCGAGGCAATTATTGAACCTTGCGTGGAACAACATCTTCAAACCTGGTTCTGACCCTCACGAATCCATTGACTTGTTCAGGAAGGCTACAGGAGAATTTGGTGGAACGCCTTCCCTCAGCGACTATTGCGTCTATGCCTATGCTTCTGAAATTATTGGAGATTACGATACTGCAAATGATTTGATCCGACAGTTGGAGAATGTGGACAGCAGCTCGACTATCTTGAAGATTTGGAAGTATAGGATATTCAAGCGTCGTGGAGATTACAAGGATGCTTTAGTGTGCCTCGAACAATCTATAGATGACAGAGATTCTGAGGTGCTGGAAACGGTGGGCCAATCGGTGGCGTTGGCGCAGTCGGATTACTATGAGAGCAAGTCCTTGTTGTTGGATAAGGACAGAAGGCTCCAGCGTCAGATGAAATGGATGATTTTCCTGATAGCCTTGCTGGTGGTGGCATCAGGCTTGGGCATTTATTCGAAACGTAAGAAAATGTGGCAGCGTCAGGTGGAGGAAATGTCATTCATTAATGATGAAGTGAAGCAAAGGCTTAACGAGTCACTCCTTTGTGAGGCTGAACATTTGCGCTCCATAGATTCGCTGAAATCCGCGAATGAATTGGCTGAGAGGAATATACGAACCCTGTCGGAAAAACTTTCGGATGCTGCGGAAAAGGAGCAGATGTTGATGGTGCTGAGGGCGAAGTATGTCCAGGCGAACAAACGACAGTACACCCATATGAATGCCCTGTGCAGGCGGTATCTGGAATCATCCAAAACTTCCCGGAGCGGGAAGGATGAGATTTATGCTGAGGTCAAAGAGATTCTTGCGATATTGGATGAGCCGAACCAAAAGGAGCTTGAGTCTATGCTTGATGACAATCTCGATGGCATAATGACAAAGCTAAGGGCGGCGATACCGGATGCCACCGAGAAGGATTTCCGTTTCATCTCCTTCCTGATCCTTGGCTTCGACACCAAGACCATTGCCAGAATGATGGACTATAATGTGAACACTGTTTACACAAAGCGGTACAACATTAAAGAAAAAATCGCAAGGTTGGACGACGAAAACAAGACTCTTTTCTCGGAATTGATATCGTGATTGATGTAATCGCTTAATAATTAGCGTATTGTTAATTGTGATATATCGCCGATATTTGATTAATGTGCTGATAATTAGTGTGTTAGATGGGACGGAGTGAGAAAATGGATCTTAATCCGTTTGTAACTACTTAAAAATTAAGGGATTATATTTGCTTAAAGTGAAACTATTTTTCATTGTATAAGCGATCTTTCTCCCGAACTTTGCAGTCGGAAATAAAACATTTTTTATGAGAAAGGTTATACTAATATTATTGTCATTGTTGACAGCTAATATTGCGGTGTATTCGCAAAACGAAGACATCATACCTATTGTAGTTATAGAAGAAACGAAGCCGAACACAAAGGGAAACCTCGCCCCGGCGAAAGTTCAAGTTGAATGCTTCTATTATTCTTACACGAACAGTCTTGAGTTGTCGTTCCTGTCAAATCTCGGAACAGTGGATGTTGTGCTTGAGAATCAGACTACAGGAGAAATCCACGACTATGTCGGGAACAGTGCTTCAGGAAGGATGGTAATCCCTATAGAACCTAATACCGCCTACAGAATGGACATCACAACGGAGAACGGGCATAACTATTATGCGGTGTTCTTCACGGAAGTAGATTAGAGATATATGCTTAAGGTGTATCCCCTGCTATTCATCTTGTTACTTGTGGTATCTTGTTCTAATAGAAATGTACAAGTGGCAAAGATATTAACTGATTTTCAGAAGAATGAAATTGTTATCCCTGATAATCTTATAAGAATAGAGAAGGGAAAAGTTTTGGGTATGGAACCATTGCCTGATAGGGCTAAACTTATTGAATACATAGATTCGTCATCGTGTTCGGCTTGTCATATAGCTCATCTTGAAATTGTTGACAATTTGTTTATGATGGCGGGTTCGACTAAATTGTTTGATGTAGTAGTTGTCTTCTCTCCTCGTGCGGAAGATGCTTCAGAGGTGTTAAGGATGCTATTAGCTAAAAAATATAAATATCCAGTGTATTTTGATGGCTCCTGTGAATTCGCCCAAATTAATCGAACAATACCTTCTGATCAGAGATACCATACATTTCTTATTGACAAGAGAGGTACACCAATTTTTGTGGGGAATCCAAATCAGTCGGATGCATTATACAATATTTTTGTCAAATCTTTATCGTTATTATAGTTTATTCAAAATTATTGAGTTATGAAGAAATGTGTATTAATTATCGTGTCGATACTTACTATCGCGATGTCAGTATTGACGATGTTTGTGTCAGAAAAACGTTTGGCGGCTAAGAGTCTTTTTTTGGCAAATGTTAACGCTCTGGCGCGGGATGAAACTGGCGGAGGGGAAGTACCCGGAATACCTGTGCCTGGGCCTGAAGGTTGGACGCGTGGCACTTGCCAATCAAATGGTGGAAATTGGAATATGAGTACGATGGTCAAGGATGCTGAAACAGTAACTAGTACGTGTACGATAAAAGGAGAGGTCAACGTTTGTGGGGTTAAAGTTAGCGGAGAGTATGTGGTAGGTGGTAAATATGAAATGCAGATTACAATTTATAGTTGTGAGGCTTCCAATGAGAACTGCTGCATAAAAATGGGATCATATTATGGGGAGCACAAATTGTCTTAGGCACCACGTACTTTTTATTGTGGCATTCTGTGTGATGACTTCTTTAATGGGATGTCATAATAAGGCACAAAAAAAGAATGTGGCGGCTATCTTGGGGTATGATGATAACACGCAAATATATCCGTCGATAGTTCAAGGCTATGATATAATACCATTGGAGTTGACAGATGGCAGCACATTATCAGGAATAAAGAAAATTGTTAAAGCGGATACCTCATATATCGTTTTTGATAATTATAATGGATTGATTGTCAGATTTGACAAAAATGGAAAATATCTTAATCGGATAGGACTAAAGGGGCGTGCCTCATCGGAATATCTTCGTGTGGACACTTTTGCTATTGGTGAAGATGGCAATGTCTTGATACTTGATGGGTGTCAGGATAAAATACTTACCTACAAGCCTGATGGCCGGTTTGTATCTGAGGCATTGTTTCCAAAAAGTAGTTTAGGTTTCATTAATGATGCTGTTAGTTTAGGCGAAGGACGAATCCTTGTCAACAATTGCATCCATAATAACTTTAATGAAATTTACCGTATTTTGTCAATTAATGACAAAAAAGTGACATCATTGATTGGCTTTCCGATGACTTCGGAAAACGTTGCAGAACCAACAGGTAAATGTCCCATAGGTGGTTATGATCGGGTCATTATTCTGAAACCATTTGATGATACTATTTATACACTTGACGATAAAAATAAGGTCTTGCCTCTTTTATATGTTGAGCATAAGGGAATGCTTGTTGATGATAAATATTATAAAAATCACGTAGTGTTTTCTGTGGCTACAACATATTCTGAAATGTCTAAAAACGGCTATTTTTCTGGTTTTGTTTCAGTTTTTGAGTCTGAACATCATTTATTGTTGCGTACGTATAATGATGTTTACTTTTTGATTGATAAAGACACCAATATGGGATTGCCTTTAAGACAAGCAGCGTGTGATGAGTATGAAGGAGTACCTTTGGTAAATATTGTCGCTTCAGATTCTGAAAACATCATCGGTTTTTGGCGCCCGGGAGATTTTGTGGATAAATACAATCTGGAAAGTATGGTTGGCTCACCAAATGAAGCTGTCCAGAATTTTATCTCAGCCCTGAAGGCGTTGCCAGAAGACGGAAACCCTTGCCTTATTGTTTATCATCTGAAATAATTCATAATTAACTAGTTGTGCCTTGGCCAATAATTTGCAAAAGCTCTTGATTTGTATGATTCTTACTTTGGCCATTGCGGAATCTGCAATTGGGCTTTTGCAATGCTTTGGTTATTTACCTTCGGAGAATAATCTGTTTCCTATGACCGGGACTTTTAAAAATCCTGGTCCACTTGGAGGATTTGTAACCGTTGGGCTTTCTATCGCGATTCCTTGCCTGTCTTTGATTATGACCCGTGATCAGAAAGAGGCAGGTCGTTTATCTTGTTTGGTGAAAATAGCAAGCTTGCTGACTTTCTTCTTGGGGATGGTTGTTTTACCGGCTTCTATGAGCCGTGCTGCTTGGTTGGCATTGATTGTTGCGCTTTCTTTATTTGCATATAGAGAGAAGAAATTCAGATTGTTTTTCAAGAGGAGACGATACGTAATCTGTATCCTGATTGTCTTGCTCTTAACTTTTATGGCGGTAACTTTTGCTATAAAGAAAGATTCGGCCTTAGGACGTTTCCATATATGGAATATTGAATGTAAGGCTATTTCAAAGATGCCTTTGACAGGATATGGCTATAATACGGTTTTAGGTGTATATGGCGAAACGCAGGCTGAATATTTCTCTCAAAAGAGCCATTCTGATTGGGCCGAAAGAGTTGCAGGGGCACCGGTGTATGCATTTAATGAATATCTGAAAGTAGGCATTGAGTATGGTATTCCAGTAATGCTTCTATTCGTGTCTGTTCTGGTTTTTGCCGTGAAATCGCTTATTAAGCAGAATTCTCCTATGGCTTATGGGATGATCACACTATGCGTATTCGCATTTTTTTCATACCCTTTTAGTTTGTGGCAGTTTAACGTAGCGTTATTCTTTTTCTTGATATCTGCGATTCCGTCACGTGGGGTATTAAAGGTTTGTATTCCTATCGCTTTGTCATTATTTGTGGTATATGGTGTGATAGTGGTTATTCCATCAAGAATCAAGGAGAGGCATTCTGAGACTGAATGGCTAAAGTTAAATGCATCGTCAGTTGGAAGTGTAGCACTCAAAGAGTATGAGAGGTTGTTTGATGATTTGAAAGGTAACTCCCGATTTATTTATGATTATGGAACTGCGTTGAGGAAAAATTATCATTATGAAAAGAGTAATGAAATTTTAAGTTATGGTGCGAAATATTCTTCGGACCCGATGTTCCATAACGTTATGGGAGATAATTATAAAGATATGAACGAATATGATAAAGCGGAGAACGAGTATATCTTTGCTCATTATATGGTACCTTCTCGGCTATATCCGTTGGTCTTGTTAATGGAGCTGTATGTGTCTATACGGGAATATGATAAAGCATTTGGGGTTGGTGAGTCGGTTTTGCGAATGCCCGTTAATGTACGGAATATGCCTATGAGAAAGTTGAGATATAGGACTCAAATGTGCTTGGATTCATTAAAAATTAAACATATCAAGAACGTGGACAATGAAATTCAAAAGTAATCTCTCCGTAACGATTATATTGGTAATCTGTTCATTCGTGCAGTCCTGCTCTCGGTATTCTCCGAGGCTGGAGGCGGCATTGTCCCTTGCTGGGGAGAACCGTGTGGAGTTGGAGAAACTTTCGAGCGCAGCCGAAAAGGAACAGGTGTTGATGGGATTGAGAGCGAAATATGTTCAGGCGAACAAACGGCGGTACGCCCAATTGAATGTCTTGTGTCGACAGTATCTGGAATCTCCCAATGCTTCCAGAAACGGAAAGGATAAGATTTATGCTGAGGTCAAAGAGATTCTTGCGATATTGGATGAGCCGAACCAAAAGGAGCTTGAGTCTATGCTTGATGACAATCTCGATGGCATAATGACAAAGCTAAGGGCGGCGATACCGGATGCCACCGAGAAGGATTTCCGTTTCATCTCCTTCCTGATCCTTGGCTTTGACACCAAAACCATAGCCAGAATGATGGGCTATAATGTGAACACTGTTTACACAAAGCGGTACAACATTAAAGAAATGATCGCAAGGCTGGACGACGAAAACAAGGCTCTTTTCTCAGAATTGATATCGTAATTTATTTAATTGCTTAATAATTAGCGCATTATCAATTGTGATATGTTGCAGATATTTGATTAATATGCTTATAATTAGCGAGTTAGATGGGGTGAAATGAGAAATTGAATCTCAATCCATTTGTAACTACTTAAAAATTAGGGGATTGTATTTGCTTAAAGTGAAACTATTTTTCATTGTATAACCGACCTTTCTCCCGAACTTTGCAGTCGGAAATAAAACATTTTTTATGAGAAAGGTTATACTAATATTATTGTCATTGTTGACAGCTAATATTGCGGTGTATTCGCAAAACGAAGACATCATACCTATTGTAGTTATAGAAGAAACGAAGCCGAACACAAAGGGAAACCTCGCCCCGGCGAAAGTTCAAGTTGAATGCTTCTATTATTCTTACACGAACAGTCTTGAGTTGTCGTTCCTGTCAAATCTCGGAACGGTGGATGTTGTGCTTGAGAATCAGACTACAGGAGAAATCCGGAACTATGTGGGGAATAGCGCCTCGGGACGGATGGTAATCTATGTTGAGCCTGATTCCGCATACAGAATGGACATCACAACAGAGAATGGCCGTAACTACTATTCTGTGTTCTTCACAGGCTGTGAGGAGTATGAGTGGTAAAACTAATACCTTCTTAATATTTTATTTTACTAACTAATCATCAAAACAATGAAAAAGTTGATTTTGTCATTGGCCGCTGCCGCGATAGTGGCATCCGGCTTTGGTGCCTACAAGGCGTACCAATCTTATCAGCCGAAGAACAATCTTCTGGCAATGAATCTTGAAGCACTTGCGCAGGGCGAGGGAACGGGAAGTGAAGCCGATTCGGAAACTTATCAGGAAGTTAAGGCAACGCGTACGGAACAGACAACGACCGAGCCGGGTTGGAGCTGGGATGCTTCTTTAAAAGTGTGGTTGTTCAATGGGAAGATTTCAAAAAAGTCTCCGACAAAAGTAACTACGATTAAGATAGAGTATGATTGTTGTATCAAACAGGGTTTGACGAAATGTCACTATATTATGTGTTATGAAGACCCACTGAACCCTTAATATAATAGTCTTTATATGAGGTTGAACGTATTAAAGGTACTATCTGCGATTCTCTTTTTGACCGTTTTGCTACCATCCTGTAGGGAAGGCGGACAAAAGGCTGTGACTCCTGCTGAAATTGTAGTTAAAGTCGATGTCTCGGAATCAGATAAATATTTCGATGCCTGTCAAATTGCTGATCTCGAGAAAGTCATTCCCCTTGAGACTGTCGGCGACGCACTCGTTGGCGAGATTGACAAACTTGAGATGGACGACAACCACATAGTGATTCTGGACAAACGGATGCGCGCTGTCTGGCTGTTTGGGACTGATGGCAAGTTTATCCGCAGGATCGGGTGTCTGGGCAATGGACCAAAAGAATATGTCTCGCTTGATGATATGTGCTTTGACAAAGAAAACGGAACGGTCTGGATTTGGGATAGGGTCAAGCAGGTGATGCTTGAATATGACCTGACCGGCGAGCTCTTGAAAGAGGTTGCGACAGGTTTCAGCTCGAACGTCTTCGCAAGGACAAGGAATGGCTTCTGGCTTTATTACTCCTACCTTAAGAATCCGGACAATAACAGCCTTATTCTTGTCAATGAAGAAATGGATCACCTTGTGAAAGGCTTTTTCCCGACAAAGGAGCCTTTCCCGGTGTCTTTGACTTCAGGCTTCACCTCTTGGGCCGGGAAGGAATATTTCTACTTCCCTCTATCTAACGTCCTGTATTCATTGGAGGGAACGGAGGTGCGTCCTTACATTGAATTTGATTTCGGAGAGCGGACATTGCCATATTCAAAAATAATGAATATGTCCCGCGAGGAATATGAGACTTTAGTTGGTTCAGGCACTTATTTGGGAGGTTTGAATAATATCCGGCTGTCTGACAAGTATTGCTTTTTCCGGTTTTCGTCGACCGTCCAGGATAAATATGTCACCGCCTATTATGGTGTTTTAGACCTTAAGACATCAGCGGTTGAGGTATTCTCTTACTTGAATGTTTCGGATTTGCTTGTGGATTTTTCGTCTCTCTTGTGTGTGACAGCCAACGAAGAATTGGTATATCCTATTTATCCAAGTAAGCACAACCCGATTTATTACGACGAATTGCGGACATTGGTTCCGGATGTGTCGGAAGAGTCGAATCCGATTTTGGCGTTGTACAAGCTGAAATAAATTGCAGCATAAGTATCGTGAACCGTTTGATGGAAAAGTTTATAAGAATCGCTATATTGACTTTGGGCTTTTTCCTGTTGCTATCTTGCGGTGGGCGTCAACTTGAAAAATCTGTTGAGGAGTTTTCTGGGTCTGAGATTAAGTTCCGAAAACTCCAACAGATTTTCATAGGGTACGATTCTTCTGTAGTAAAACTGGATTCCATACCGGTTTTATTGGTGGTCTATAGGGATAAAAACGAATGCGTTCCGTGTCAGATAGGACAACTCGGGAAATACCGCAAGATGGTAGATTTCAAACAGGATGTAGGAGATGGTTATTCGGTTGCTTTTATATTTTCCCCTGAAAAAAAGGATCTGGAAACGGCTTATACTACAATTTCTAATGCCAATGTCAAGTTCCCTCTGTTCTTGGATAAAGAAGGAGTTTTCTCTGCCGACAATAATAGCATTCCGAAAGAACCGGAATTGCACGTTTTCCTCCTTGATAAAAACCGGAAGGTTATTTTGGCAGGGGACCCGAGTCATAATCCGTCACTATGGAATTTGTACAAGAAGATCATTGTGACTATGTTGGAAAATGGAGGTACAATGCCTTAGGTGTGATGTTGTAGGATGATTTATTCTCTGAAATATCGGAGGATGGTGGCAGGGACTCTTGTCCTTCTGGCATTTCTCTGGGTTACTGTATTAACCGTTGATGACTACTTTGGCAGGCCGGATCAGACATTACTGGTATTGTTGTTTTCCGTTTGTCCATTGATTGTCATTGGTTTGGCGGACCGAAAGGCCGCTCTCAAAATTTCAACAATAGACATTCTTGCATTTGCTTGGTTCTCCTATTCCATCTTGAATGCACTTTTCTTATCGGTAAACCACTCGAAGGATGCTTTTATACCATTAACCACGACCTTTGTCTTGTATGCTATCCTTCGTTTGGTTTTACCGCAAGAAAGGTCATTGGACAAAATTCTTGTGGCTGGGATAGTTGTGTTCGGGCTTTATGAGTGTGTTGTCGGTTTATTGCAGTTGTATGGCTTTGAACGCTCCAACCACGCTGTGTTCCGGATCACTGGAACATTCTTTAACCCGGGACCATATTCAATATATGTCGCGACTATGCTTGCGGTTTGTATGGCGTACTGCCATAAAAGGTATAGAATATATTCGTTGAGAAATCACATAGGCGAGAAGTGCGGTGTACGTCTTGCCGGTAATATGTTGGTTTTACTTTGTGCCGCAGGATGCATTGTTGGATTGATTGCCCTTCCTGCTACCTTGAGTCGAACGGCGTTTGTCGCCCTGGCGGTCGTACTGTTCGTCTTGTTTGTGCGATGTAATCCGAGAATATTATTGACGGTTATGGCGTTGGCCCTTGTACTTGGAGCCATACTCTATTTCCTGAAGAAGAATTCTGCGGACGGGCGTTTGCTGATGTGGATTGTCTCATTGAGGGCGATATGCGGCCACCCTGTGTTCGGAAGCGGCATAGGTGGCTTTCATAAAGCGTTTTCGGACAGTCAGAAGGAATATTTTATGGCCAATCCAGATTCGTCTTTTGCATCTGTTGCCGGGGCTCCGGAATATGCGTTCAATGATTTTCTCGAAGTCGGCGTGGAACAGGGACTTGTCGGGATGCTGTTGTTCTCTTTGATCATCATTGTCTCAATATGTAAACTGCTCCGTGGAAAGAACGAGATCGGCTATGGATTGCTTGCATTGTCGGTGTGCGCTATGTTTTCCTACCCTTTCAGCCTTTTGCCTTTCAAGATATTAGGATGCTTGTTCGTGGCGCGTGCAGCCGCTTGGGACAAACGACCGTTGATGGTTTTGGCTGGATGGCATAAGGCAATTGTTTCAATAGTGTCTTGTGTAGTATGTGTCTCTTTACTTATTCCGATAAACATCAGAATAAGGGATAAGGTCAATGCTGTAAAGGACTTTGCCATAGACAAAGTCTTAAGGATCAGGACGGTCAATGATTTGCATCTGGAACGGGCTAAGATCTTGTGCGATCATCCGAAGTATTTGTTCTGGCTTGGCAAAAGACTTAAGAATGCCGGTCGTTATGAGGAAAGTCTGGATGCGTTCAGACGTGGAACAGAGGTGAGTTGTGACAATATGTTTTATGTTATGATGGGGAATGTCTGCACTTCCTTGAAAAGATTCGACGAGGCTGAAGACCATTATAAGGTGGCTCATTATATGCAACCTTGCAAGTTGTACCCATTGTATCAGCTGTTACTGCTGTATGAAAGTGAAGGACGGTTGGAAGATGCCAACCGATTGGCACGAGCGATATTGGATTCCAATCCTAAGGTAAGGTCTTCGGCGACCGATGAAATGAAAACCTACGCCTCTGAATTTTTGAGTGGGGGCGTAAAATGATGTTACAATGAAGAAAATATTATTATTCATATTATTGGCTTTTTGTGAGCTGTCCTGCTCTCGGTATTCTCCGAGGCTGGAGGCGGCGTTGTCTCTTGCGGGTGAGAACCGCGTGGAGTTGGAGAAGGTGTTGGAACATTACCAGAGGGACCGGAAGAAGTACAAGGCCGCTTGCTTTCTTATTGAGAATATGGTCGGGCGTTACACGTTGACCAGTCAGAAACTGGACAGCCTTGACGCAGAGTTCTTTGATGCTGTCGGCAATCTTGACATCAGGTTCGAGGACACTGAGGTAAATGTCTATCTTGTGCAGGTCAAGGTTAATGAGATTTGGAATAGGGTGTTGGCAAAGTACGGTGATCCTACAAAGTACCATTATGGAAGATCGGATGATTTGCGGTCTGTAACAGCGGATTATCTGATTGACAACATTGATGAGGCTTTCGCCACCTTGGACTATCCTTGGACATCCCATCTGTCATTCGAGGACTTCTGTGAATATGTTCTGCCGTATCGTTATGGAAGCGAGCCGCTTACGGAAGGCTGGAGACATTATTTCCGCGAGCGTTATAAGTGGATCGCCGATTCTTTGGCGGGTGACACTGATCCTGTGGCGGTCTGTCGGCTGATCAATCAGGACATCGCGACTTGGTTCCTTCCGGCTGGCGGAGGACACATATTCAAGAATCATCCTCGGTCTTTGTCGGTGGATCAGCTTCGCAAGTGCCGCCTCAGCTCTTGTGTTGAGCAGGCGGCCGTGGCATTGTTCGCTATGAGGTCGATGGGGCTGGCGGTGGCGCACTGCACAATCCCGCATTGGGGAAACCGCAGCGCGGGGCACGATTTCAATGCGATTCTTACTAAGGATAATGAGTGGGCTGACTTTTCCGCCGCCAAATTTAATCCGGGAGAGAATGAGATGGCGAACAAACCTCCGAAGGTGTTTGTGAAGAAATTCTCAAGAAAGATGATGCCGGAGGATGAATTGGAAATTGTGAGGCGTTTTGATTTCCCTTATGCCGGTTATCAGGATGTCACCTCGCATCTTGTCAAGACTTCTGATGTCACGGTCAGGATTCCGGATTCTTTAAAGAAGGATGTATCTGTGGTTTACCTGTGTGTGTTCAACAACAAGAGATGGGTCCCGGTCACATATTCATATTCCCGGAACGGCAAGGCTAAATTTGCCGAGATGGGACGAAGGATAGTCTATCTGCCTCAATATTACAAGGATGGTCGATTCTTCCCGGTGAGTGACCCGATATTCCTTGAGAAGGATGGGAGGCAACATCCAGCGGTCGCCGACAGTGTTCATCCGGTTTCAAGAATGGTGCTGACCAGGAAATATGGCCGCTTCAAGTACCAGCTTGGCTATGCGGGAGAGATGGTCGGAGCCAGATTCCAAGGTGCGGATAATCCTGATTTTGAGAATGCTGTCACATTGTTCACGATTGACTCTCTGCCGGATTCCAAAATGGACACTTTTGCGATTGCTCCAGTCAAGTGCCGTTATGTGAGATATTTATATCCTGACATCTTCGCGAGAGGCAATGCCGGCAATGTCGCAGAGATCGCTTTCATTGGAGATGATGGAAAACCGCTTGAAGGAAAGTACATTGGAATCAAGGAAGCTAATGCGAACAATATCCGCACTGTTTTTGACGGAAACACAAGAAATTATCTGAGGGTGTACCAGTCTGCGGATTCCACGGCTGTGTTTCCTGGCAATGTGATAGTTGTCGATTCTCCAAAGCCGATATGGATCGGCCTTGACTTGGGAGGGGACCGTAATGTGACAGGAGTCGCATATTGTCCAAGGAATGACTCGAACAATATTTATCCTCATTGCACCTACGAACTGTTCTGTTGGGATGGCGGTTGGAAATCTTTGGGCCAACGGACCGGCCAAAAGGATTCCCTTGTCTATGAGAACGTCCCTTCAGGATGTCTTTATATCTTGCGTAATCGTACTGAAGGTAAGGAGGAAAGGCTGTTCACTTACGAGAATGGCAAACAGGTTTGGTGGTGATTTGTGGATGATGATGAGACATATCATATTCAAAATCTTTCTCGTGGCGGTTGGTGTGATTGCCGCTTTTGCTGTTGCGTTGATTTTCTTTTTTGACAGTTTCACGGTTAAGGGTGATTCTATGGAGCCTACATTCCATAACGGGCAGCGTATCTATGTGAACAAACTGCTGATGGGAGCCAGAATCTACAGAAACTATGACTTCTCAAGTACCAAATTGTCTTCTTTCAGGATGCCGGGACTTAGGAAATTGTCCGTAGGCGATATCGTGATATTCAATTATCCGTTCGTCTGCAGTAAAGATACGATTGGTTTTAAGATCAATTATGTCTATGCCAAGCGGTGTCTAGGGGCGCCTGGAGACTCGGTCCGGATAAAGGACGGCTTTTACCGTGACGAGGAGGGGCGGATTGTCGGTGAGAGTGAGTACCAGTACAGGCTTCATAATATCCCGGACAGTTCACTTATGAAGGTTAAAGGGTGTTATTATGCGATGAATGGATGGAACGTAAAGTATTTCGGCCCCATTTACGTTCCTGGGAAAGGAGATAAGGTCACAATTGGAGAAACTGATTTTCTTTGGTACCGGAAGTTGATCAAATATGAAACCGGATTTATGCCGGCAATTGACAGTCAAGGACAGGTCTCTCTTGATGGCAAAATTCTGAAAGAATACACCTTCAAAGGCAACTGGTATTTCCTCGGCGGCGACAACGTCTTGAATTCGCGCGACAGCCGCTACTTCGGCCTTGTGCCGGAAGAGTACATTGTCGGGATCGTGATCCGATGAGAAAAATTTACTGCCTTGATGCATATCCCGGATATATTTGGTAAATTAGCGAACACTAAAAGGTTAGAACACGATGAACCTTAACCATAGAATAACCACGGCCGCGGTCGGTATATTCATTCTCCTTCTTGGGGTGGCGCCTCTCGGGGCGCAGCGGCGGATGTCGCTTCCGGAGGCGATCGGGACGGCGCGGAGCCAGTCGGTGGCGGCGCTGGAGGCGAAGCACGCCTTTGTTTCGACCTATTGGGCGTACCGCTCCTATCAGGCGAGCCGTCTGCCTTCGCTTGTGTTGTACGGCAACCTGATGAACTTCGACCGCTCGCTCACCTTGCTGCAAAGCTACGAGGATGGCTCCTTCCGCTACGCCAGCACCTACAACCTCCAGAACAGCCTCGGGCTTCAGGTCGCCCAGAACATAACCTTCACCGGCGGAAGGCTTTATGTCTATTCCGACCTTTCCCGCATCGACCAGTTCGGACTCAACAAGAAACTGACCTGGTACTCCCAGCCTGTCACGGTCCGCTACGTCCAGCCGCTTTTCTCCTACAACCAGTTCAAATGGGACAAACTCATTGAGCCTAAGGAATATGAACGTGGCCGCCGCCGCTACGTCGAGTCGATGGAGCAGGTCACGATAAATGCCGTGTCGGCATATTTCTCGCTCGTCCAGGCCCTGAAGAACCAGGAGGTCGTGAAGTCGAACTACGAGAACACCGGGAAGATGCGCTCCGTGGCGGCGGAAAGGATGAAACTCGGAAGCGTCACGAGGGCTGAATATCTCCAATTGGAACTCCGCGCGCTGAACGACAGCATCGCGATCGGCGAGAGCGTCGTCAACGTGCGTCAGGCGCAGATGTACCTTAACTCGATTCTGGGCTATGATGAGTCCGTGGAGGTGGAACCGGTGGTGGACGATGCCCTGCCGGACATTCTGATGGATTACGATCTGGTGATGGAGAAGGCGATGAGGAACTCGACGTTCAGCCTTGACAATCAGATAAGTGAGTTGAATGCCGCCTCGAATGTGGCGAAGGCTAAGGCGGACAGGGGCATCTCGATGAGCCTTAACGCCCGCTTCGGCCTGTCCCAGACCGGCAATGGCCTGCCGGATGTCTATAAGGATCTTCTGAACCAGGAGGTTGTGGGTTTGACTTTCAGCGTGCCGATCTTCGATTGGGGGCTTGGCAAGGGGAAGGTGCAGAAGGCAAAGGCCGCCGAGGAGGTCGTCAAGGCGCAGAACCTCCAGAGCGAGAACGACTACCGCAGGAAGATATTCACCGCCGTCGGCCAGTTCAACAACCAGCGTCAGCAGTGCATGGCTTCCCGCAAGGCGATGGAGATAGCCTCCGAAAGGTACGAGCTGATGATGGACAAGTTCAGGCGCGGCTCGGCCACGGTGACCGACCTCACCAACGCCCAGAACGACAACGAGTCAGCGATGGCCAAATACATCACCGACTACTCCAACTTCTGGACCTACTACTACACCCTCCGGAAGTACGCCCTCTACGATTTCATCACGGGAAAAGACATCGACGTCAGCGTCAAGGAAATGGTTGAATGATTCAGAATCAATGAATATGAGAAAGAATATACTTGCGTCCCTTTTTGCCTTCGGCCTCGTCATGATGGCCGTTGCCTGCGGAGGAAACAAAAAGACGGAGGACGTGAAGGACGGGAAACTGACCTACACCCCTCAGATAAACGAAGTCACTGTCGTGAAATTGGAAAGGAAGGATTTCGCCCGTCAACTCCTGTCCAACGGAAAACTTGTCGCCAGTCGTAAAAGCGCGCTGCAGTTCAGGACAACCGGAAAAATCGCGGCGATAAACGTCCGGAATGGTGAATATGTCTCCTCAGGTGCCGTCATCGCCACCGTTGACCGTCCCGACTTGAAACTGTCGCAGGAATCCTCCCGGCTTTCGCTCCAGAAAGCCGAGCTGGATTTGTATGACTATCTTGTGGGACAGGGATATTCCGCCGGGGACACCACCTCGGTCCCCGCCGACCTTTTGGCCATGGCGAAGATGAAATCCGGCTATTCCGCCGCCAAGAACGATTTCGCGCGCTCGTCCTACGAGATCGCCGGAACGGTTCTCCATGCCCCGTTCTCCGGGCGTGTCGCTGACATCAAGCAGAAGCCGTTCGACCAGAGTCCGTCCGGGACATTCTGCACGATCGTGGACGACAGTGTGCTGGAGGTGGATTTCTCGGTGATGGAGTCGGAATATTCATTCCTCTCCGTCGGTCTGCCGGTGAGGATCCGTCCGTTCGCTGACGAGACCAAGGAATATTCCGGGAAAGTCACCGCCATCAATCCGCTCGTGGATGAGAAGGGGCAGATCTCCGTCACGGCTCAGGTCCGGAACGACGGCTCGCTGATCGATGGAATGAATGTCCGTGTGATCGTGGAGAGGATGATTCCGGGACAGCTTGTCGTGCCTCGCAGCGCGGTGGTGATCAGGGACAATCTGGACGTGCTGTTCACCTGCACGGATGACGGCAAGGCACATTGGACTTATGTCACGATACTTTATTCCAATGGTGAGTCCTACGTGGTCGAGGCCAACAAGGACAGGAACGCCGAACTGAACGAAGGCGACCAGGTGATTGTCTCCGGCAATCTCAATCTGGCGGACAACTCTGATGTGCTGGTAAAAAGGTAGGCAATGCTGAAACATCTGATAGACAGACCGATAACCGTGACGATGATAACCCTTGTCATCGTTGTTCTGGGCATTGTCAGCATACGTCTGCTGCCAGTGTCGTTGGTTCCGGATGTGGACATCCCGTACATAACCGTGCAGGCCACCTCCTCGGAACTTTCGGCCAGAGAGATGGACGAGAGTGTGCTGAAGCCTCTGCGCCAGCAGCTTATCCAGATCAACGGGCTTGAGGACATCGTCAGTGAGGCGAAGGACGGCAGCGGGACGATCCGGCTTACGTTCAACCACGGTTCGGACATCGATTATCTTTTCATTGAGGTCAACGAGAAGATTGACCGGTCCATGTCCAGCCTTGGCGACATCGCCCGGCCTAAGGTCTTGAAGGCCAGCGCCACGGACATTCCGGCGTTTTTTGTGAATATTACTTCTTCGGTCGCTGAGCCTGTCGAACCACAAGCTCAGGGACCGCCTCAGCAGAATCGGTCGCTGAGCCCGTCGAAGCGCACCGAGCCTGAAACCCAATCGGACTTGTTCCCCGTAACCGAGTCCTTCTCCCAGATGAGCCGCTTCGCACGTGACGTGATCAGCAAACGCATCGAACAACTCTCCGAAGTCGCCATGGTCGATGTCAGCGGCCTTGTCAGTGACGAGATTCTCATAATTCCGGATGAGTCCAAGCTACTCCAGGCAGGGATGACAATGAATGAGTTCGAGAGTTGTGTCAAGAGTTCCAACATCCGCCTTGGCAGTCTCACAATCCGTGACGGAGAGTACCGCTACAATGTCAAATTCGATTCCCGGGCTTCCTCCAGTGAAGACATCGCCAACCTCTGGTTCAAGAAGGAAGGCCGCCTTCTTCAGATAAAGGACGTCGCCAAGGTCGTCGTCCACCCGGCAAAGCGAACCGGCCTCGTCCGCTCGAACGGAGAGGATGCCGTGTGTCTTGCCGTCATCAAGCAGAGCGAGGCGAAGATGTCGGACCTGAAGTCGGCCATGAACGGTCTGATGGACAGTTTCCGGAACGACTACCCTCAGTTGAGCTTCGAGATCACGAGAGACCAGACCCAGCTTCTTGAATATACCATCAACAACCTGCTACAGAACATCGTGGTCGCCCTCCTTCTGGCGAGCGTCATCATATTCCTCTTCATGAGGGACTTCCGCTCTCCGGTGCTGGTGATCCTGACGATGCCGGTGGCGCTGATATTCTCGATGCTCTGCTTCTATGCCATCGGATTGACCATGAATATTATATCCCTCTCCGGTCTGCTTCTCGGAGTCGGAATGATGACTGACAACACGGTCATCCTTGTCGATAATATAACCGGCCGCTGGCAACGTGAAGGGAACCTGCGCTCCGCTGTCCTTGAGGGCACGAAAGAGGTGAGGGGAGCGATGCTCAGCTCCGTGCTGACAACCTGCGCGGTGTTCATTCCGTTGATATTCATGAGCGGCATCGCCGGGGTGATGTTCTACGATCAGGCTATGTCGGTGGCCATCGTGCTGCTGACCTCCTACATCGTGACCATCCTTGTGATTCCGGTCTATTATTACTGGTGGTTCAAGGGTTCGGATGGTTTTCGTCCGAGTCCGCTTTTGGAGAAGATCAATTTTGACGAACCGATCCGCCGCTGGGACGACAAACTTATGGAATGGTTCATCCGGCACAGGCCGGTCGCCTGGGGCCTTCTTGCCGTCTCGACCGTCGGGCTGGTGTTCTGTTTCCTGGAGATGCCGAAATCCCGTCTGCCGGAGATGACCCAGACGGACGCGATAATGAAGATTGACTGGAACGAACACATTTCCATTGAACGTAACACGGAGCGGATCAGGGATTTAGAGAAAAAACTGACCGGAAGCGTGGAGCAGATGACGGCTCTTGTCGGTTCTCAGCAATTCATTCTGAGTCATAGTGGTGACCAAGGAATTTCCGAAGCGTCCATCTACGTCAATTGCAAAGATGCCGGCACATTGAAAAAGGTGCTGGGCGAATTGAAGGATGAGATGGAGAATGAATATCCGGAAGCGGTATATTCATTCGAAGCTTCAGGGAATATCTTCGACATGGTTTTCGCCCGGAACGAGGCTCCGCTCGTGGCGCGCCTTCGCCCAGTGAGGAACAGGGAGGTTGAGGTCGAACCGTTGAGGAATATGCTCTCCGAGGTCAGGGAAACGTTGCCTGGAGTGACCGTGGCGGATCCTCCGGTAAAGACTGACGCTCTGTTTGTCGCTGATCCTGACTTGCTTGCGCTTTATGATGTCGGTTATTCGGAACTTGTGTCGATTCTGAGGAACTCGCTCAATGAGAACCGTCTGTTCAACATTGTCCAGGGAACCAGCACTGTTCCGGTCGTGACAGGCTCCAACGCCGCCGGACTTTCGGAGATCCTGCATGGCACTTTCATCGAAAAGAAAAGCCTTGACGGGGAGACATCCCGGATTCCGGTTTCAAATCTTATGCGGCAAACCTTTGCCGAGGATTTGAAAACTTTGGTCGCAGGCCCGGAGGACAATTACTACCCTTTGGCTCTCGATGTTCCGTCGAAGGACGTGAAACATGTGATGGCCGCGGTGAGTGACGTCGTGCGAAAGAATGGTGACTTCGAGGTCGGCTATTCTGGTTCCTGGTTCTCCAACAGCAAGATGATTGATGAGATGATCATCATAATGCTGGTCGCCATAATCCTGCTCTATCTGATTCTGGCCTCCCAGTTCGAGTCTCTGGTCCAGCCGCTGATCATCCTTTCGGAGATTGTCGTGGATGTCTCTGTCGCCTTGCTGGTTCTATGGATTTTCGGGGTCAGCATCAACCTGATGTCGATGATCGGCCTGATTGTCATCACCGGCATCGTCATCAATGACTCCATCCTGAAGATAGACACGATCAACCGGATGCGCAAGGCCGGCGAAAGTCTTGAGCGTGCTGTCATTGATGCGTCCTCGCTTAGGGTGAAGGCTATCATAATGACCTCATTGACAACCATTCTGGCCGTCTGCCCGTTCCTGTCAAGAGGAAGTATGGGAGCGGACCTCCAGTACCCGATGTCTCTGGTGATCATCGCGGGAATGCTTGTCGGAACCCTTGTCAGCCTGTTCGTCGTGCCGGCGTTGTATTATTCGATCTACAATGGAAGAAAGAAAAAATAGACTTTCTCCATTTTCGGTCGTTCTGATTATGGTGGCGCTGTCCCTTGTCGGGCTGGCGGCGTTGCCGCGTCTGAACATCCAGTACACACCGATGACGGAAGGCCGTACGGTCTATGTATCTTTTTATTATCCCAACGCCTCTGCGGAAATCATTGAAAGCGAGGCGACATCCAAGATTGAAGGAGTCTTGGCGGGGATACGCGATGTCACAGACATTTCCTCTGTTTCACGTAAAGGTTCAGGCTCCGTTTCTGTCAAGTTCCGCAAAGGCTCGGACATGGACGCGGCGCGCTTCGAGGTCGCCTCGGCGATCAGGAACGTTTACCCAAGCCTTCCTGATGAGGTCTCCTATCCGGGAATATCCTTGTCTGGCGGCGGACGGGTCTCGCGGATATCCTATCTCGTCAAGGGCGGGATCCCTTCCCGGGAGATTTCCAAATATGTCAAGGAACACGTCCTCAGCCATTTGGCCGCCATCCCGGGAGTGGACAAGGTCAATGTGGACGGCGGTGTTCCTTTCCAGTGGGTGATCACGTTCGACGCCGACAAGATCCAGTCCGTAGGAGTCACCGCCGATGAGATCGCATCGGCCTTCAATTCATATTACCGTGAGGAAATCCTCGGAATGACGGAAACCTCTGAAGGATTGATGACGGTGCGTCTTAAAGAAGCCTCGGACAAGGATTTCGGATCGATTCCCGTAGGTAATTTCAAAGGCCGTGTGATTCACATCGGGGACGTTGCCCAGTGGCGCTATGAGGAAGCGGTGCCGTCAAGTTACTATCGTGTCAACGGTTTGAACACCATTACTTTGACGGTGGAGATAGCTTCTTCGGCCAACCTGTTGACTGTCGCTTCCGCCGTCAAGGAAAGGATGGCGGAGCTTCAGAAAGGCTTCCCTTCGGAAATCACCGCCGGCATCGCCTACGATTCCTCTGAGTATGTCAGCGAGGAACTCAGCAAAATCTATGTCCGTACCGCCCTCTGCATCTTGATTCTGTTGATGTTCGTGTTCTTGATCAACAGGTCGTGGAGGTATATGCTGATCATTGTCTTCACTTTGACGGTCAATGTGTTGACCGCCTTGATGATCTACAGTTTGGCAGGTCTTCAGATCCACATCTACACCCTTGCCGGAATCACGGTCTCTCTCGGAATAATCATCGACACCTCGATCGTGATGATCGACCACTACGCCCATTTCAAAGACCGGAAGGCTTTCCCGTCCATCCTTTCGGCCGCGGCCACGACTGTCGGCGCATTGATGATGGTCCTTCTGCTTCCGGAAAAGGAAAAAGCCAACCTCGTGGACTTCATCTGGGTGATTGTCATTAACTTGGGACTGTCGCTGATCATCTCCTACCTGTTCATCCCGTCGCTGATGGAATATATTCCTGTAAGAATGTCGGGTGTCAAGTCTGGACGTTCCCCAAGGAAGCTCCGCCGGATCCTGCGTTGGAACAGGTTCTACGCTTCCTACATCGGCTGGGGGGTGAGGCATCGTTGGGTGTATGTCCTTTTGTTCATCGTGGCGTTTGGAATCCCGCTCTGTCTGCTCCCTACCCGTCTGTCTGATTATGACAAGGACAAGGCGGACAGGTTCGACAGATTTCTGGACAAGATTGTCACCTGGAAACCTTACGACAGGAACCGTCAGTTGATAGACAAGATAGCCAGTTCCTCCTTCGGTCTGTTTTACAAATCCTTGAACCGCTCCAATTTCTACCGGGAGCCTGAAAAGAAACGTCTGATCATCAATGCCGGCATGCTTGAAGGCTGTACCGTGAACCAGTTGAATGATGTCGTGAGGGCGATGGAGAATTATCTGTCGAAGTTCGATGAGATCTCCGTATTCACCACGTCGATATATTCATACGACAACGCCGAGATTTCGGTGGAGTTCAAGCCTGAGTATGAGAGCTCAGGTTTCCCTTCCGTGCTGAAGTCCGAGGTCACGAGGATGGCGATCAATTTCGGCGGGGCGAACTGGAGGGTCTCCGGAATAGACGACAATAATTTCAACAACAACATCGTCTCGTCCTCCAAGAGCAACCGCATCTCGCTGAAGGGCTATAACTATCAGGAACTCAGCCGATATGCCGAGAAGCTGATGGCCTATCTCTCCACAAACCGCCGTGTCCAGGGCGCGGAGATCTGGTCGGGAGGTTGGAACGGCCGCCCTTCGATTGAGTTTGTGCTGGATTATGATTTTGGGCGGATGACGCTTGCCGACATCAATCCTTACGCCTACTACAACGCTCTGGGATCCTTACTGTACGAACGGAAGATCGGAACTTCTGAATATGATGGTGGAGCCGTCGATGTTGTCCTCCGTTCCTCGGATCTGGACAGATACGATCTCTGGCACGTTCTTAACTCTCCGATAGATGTCGGTCAGAAGAAAATGACGCTTTCGAGTGTCGGGGGCATCGACAAGCAGCGGACAGGTCTGACAATCAGAAAGAGCAACCAGTCCTACGAGCTTGTTGTATGCTACGACTTCATCGGTAGTTGGGAACTCAGCCGTTCCCTGTCCCAGAAGGCGGTCAAGTACATGAACGATGATGTCCTTCCGATCGGTTTCAAGGCCGAGGTTCCGGGCTGGGGCTGGTTCGACACCGCCAAGCAGCAGTACGCCTGGCTGCTGTTTTTGATTCTTGCGGTGATGTACGTGATGCTTGCGATGACATTCGAGTCGTTCCGTTACCCGCTCGCCGTGATCTTTATGGTTCCGGTCTCTTTCATCGGCCTCTTCCTTGCCTTCGGCCTATCGGACTTCTCCTTCGATCAGGGCGGTTTCGCCGCCTTCGTGATGCTCAGCGGCATAGTCGTCAACGCCGGCATCTACCTCATCACCACCTACCAGTCCCTCCTCAGTGCATCGGTCCCTGAGCCTGTCGAAGGGACCACCTCTGTGACTAAACAAACTCACCGACCAGCCGAAGCGGCCAACATCCGCCTCTACGTCAAAGCCTACTCCCGCAAGATCAACCCGATCACCCTCACCATAGTCTCCACCATCCTCGGCCTCCTCCCGTTCCTCACCGACGGCCCCGAGGAGGTTTTCTGGTTCGACTTCGCCGTCGGCACCATCTCCGGCATGCTCTTCTCCATACTCGCCGTGATATTCATCCTCCCGATCTTCTGCGTTAAGCGCAAATAGGATATGGCCATGCGCTATTTTCGCGATGCTGAGAAGAAAAAATCGCAAGGTTGGATGGTGAAAACAAGGCTCTTTTCTCTGAATTTATACTGTGATTAATGTAATTGCTTGACAGTATGTGCTTTACTAATCGTGATATGTTACAAGTATTTCCTGACTTTGACAGCCTAAAAATTCCGTTTTTCTTACGTTCTGATAATCAATATATTGTAAAAAGCGCGGATTTTTCAGGGTGAATCGCATCACCTTTTCGTGCCTTTGAAAGAAGCTTCGTACATAGGTGTAAACAAGTAGGGTGAATCATTGCCAAAGTCAGGACAGTCTGCACTTTACTAATTCTGATACGTTACAAGTATTTGATTAATGTATTGAAAATAATCTGATTAAACTGTGCGAAATGAGAACGTGAATTTCAATTTGTTTGTAACAAATTAAGGATTAGGAAATTATATTTGCCAAAAGTGAAACTGTTTTCCATTACCATATCAATCCTTTTGCCCGACTTTGCAGTCGGAAATAATACGTTTTATTATGAAAAAGGTTATAGCATTATTATTGGCCATTGCGCTGTCTCCGGTAGTAATGGCTCAGGATCGGAATGTGCGGTTGGATTTGTTCGGGGCCGCCAATGTGGTCGGTGCCTCTTATGACGCAAGGTTCAAAGGGGATTCGGGTTTGGGTTTCGCGGTCGGTGTCGGGTACGGTTTCGGCATCGGGAACTGGTACGAGATTCATGGTGTCGGCGTGCCGGTGGAGATCAACTACCTGGCAGGTAGAGGAAAACATCATTTCGAGATCGGAGCCGGAATGTCCAACGGGGTGTATTTTGACAAGATTACGGAAAGCAAGACGGTGACCTTGCCTGATGGTTCCACGGGAACTGCTCCGAAGGAAGTGAGAACGACGCAGTGGGGAAATTTCCTTTACGCGAATGTCGGTTACCGTCTTCGCGCGGAGAACGGTCTGGTGTTCCGCTGCGGCTTAAGTCCATCGTACGGAATCGGGAAATATGGCTTGTCCAAGTCCGTTTTCTACCCATACCTCAGCTTGGGATATTCCTTCTAAAAAGAATCATACTCTCGCCTGGAAGTCATCAAAGAAACTTCTGATTGTTCTTCCAGGTGTGAGAAACTATACGCACGTAAAACGGCATCTAATTGATATCTAAAGAGTTGATGTTTTAGGTGCGAGTATGTTTGCACACCTGTGAGTCAGCGGCCTCGGTACAGAACGTTCTACAGGTGTTCCGGACTTCCAGGTGTGAGAAATCGTGTGCACCTAAAACATCATCAGCCTGACAGTCAGCGAATTGCTCTTCCAAGTGTGAATATCCTCACGCACCTCGGTGTTATGGCATATTATTGAATGATATGCGGAACCTTGGGGGCACTATATTCAGGTTAATCTTAGAAGCTGTTTTGAATTGTTTGTTTGAAGGTTTGAGAGTGAAAAACTTCAGTTTCGACCGCTTCTTCCAAGGAAGATAGCGGTGCTATCTGACTGAAGAAGCGGGAAGAAAATGAAGATTTTTCACCTCAAAGAACATTTCAAACAATTCAAAACAGCTTCTTAATAAGAATCGAAAAACTTTCTCTTGCTTCTTTGCCATTCACGGTATCGCTTCCGTGAAGAGATCATGTCTCCCGTTCGGTAACACTTTCGGCCTCTTTTGCTTCCCGAGAGTGCAGGATGCACTCTCAGGAAGCGTTTACCCCACTTATCGTCTCCCAAGGGTGCTGTTGGGCACACCCATGGGAGACATTATTCCACTTTTACGCTTCCGAAAGGCCATTCGGCATCCGCACGGAGACCTGCTTCGCACTCTCGGGAAGCATATTCGCCTCTTTTCGTTCTCGGAGAGTGTCCGGTTACTCTTTTGAGTAACACCCACCCTCATTTTTTGTCGCCCAAGAACTAGCGGATGGGAGGCTTGTTATTATTCATTGATACTCGTGGCCATGCACTTCAGGCTTTCTCATAGTAATGACGCCGCTTGAATGGACTTGCTATGGATTGCAAGTTTAAAACTGATTATCTTTACAGACATCCGCACAATTAAGGGACTGAAGACAAAAATGTCAGGATTTGATGTATTTAGTAACATGAAAAAATTAAGTTGCCTCAGATTAAGAGAATATTTTCGAGGATAGATCTATTTTCGAAGAAGGAGTGTGCCGGTGGCACATGACTGATGAGAAAAGAAATCTAGACCGAAAAGATTCCTTAAGATGATGCAGGTTATTTTTTGAAGGTTACTTAATCAAAAGAAATGCGTATATTGATCCGGCAAATGTTTATTATGGAGATATGTTGATAACATTTATCCATTAATCTGACAAGGATTCAGGGAAGATAAATAAAGTATCCAAATCATGAGTAATACCGGCCGTTGTATTTTGTGGCTTGCCACATGCTTTTTATTGTTGTCATGTTCTCAAAACAGTAGAAATGACGAGGTTGTCACCATTCCATTGGGCGCTTCGGTTGACAAGGAGAATCAGCAGATGGATCCAGCGGTGCTTAAAGTCGTGGATGTCACCAGAATTGAATCCGCCGAGGGTTGCTACTTGAGCAAGACTTATTTCTTTGACATCGATGATGAAAGTGTCGGAGTGTACGATGGTGAAAGAATCATGAGAGTTGGTGTCGGGCAAGGTAATATTCTTCTGAACATGTCGAGAGTCGGCAGGGGACCCGGTGAGTATTTGGGTGTGAATGATTGCCGCTACGATCCGGATAACAAGTGGTATGTTGTGACAAGCCTTTTGGACGGCAAGGCTATATGGTACGATGAGAATGGCCGTTTGGTCAAAGAGAAGACATTTGGAGACCGAGGGGCATTCTGCCCTATGGATGGTGGCCGCTATGCCTGTGTCAAGCCATATAATGCGGATGAGGATTTTGAAATATATGATTCAGAAGACAATCTTATCCGCAGGTCTGTGCTCGGATCCAAAGGTGTACCCACTCAAATGTTTTATCTCCAGTCGTTCCATTGTTTTAACGGACAGTCCTATTTTCTTCCGACATTTTCCGACACTCTCTATCATGTCACTGCGGAGAAGGATATTCCATTTCTTGTCTTTGACAAAGGAAACAAGAAAATTCCGGATGAATATTATTCCAACATTTCCTCCCATGATCTGAGTGACTACATAGACGCCCTCTCGTTTTATATTTGCGGCGACATGCTTTTCGCGAAATTCTGGTATGGAAAGAAAATGTTCCTGGAAATATGGAACCTGACGGGCGGGCGTTTGGCCTTTAAGTCGGAATTGTCCTCAGAGTCTGATAATTATGGCTTCCCGGTGCAGGTGAATGGAGTGACCGTGTATGTCTGGCCGAATGATGTGTCGGGGAACATCCTATATTGTGCTCTGCTCCCACGTGAGGCTGTAAAGTTATTCCCGGATCGTTCGGAGGATGCTAATCCTGTGTTTCTGCGTATTCGTGTAAATTAAGAAGCTGTTTTGAATTGTTTGTTTGAAGGTTTGAGAGTGAAAAACTTCAGTTTCGACCGCTTCTTCCAAGGAAGATAGCGGTGCTATCTGACTGAAGAAACGGGAAGAAAATGAAAATTTTTCACCTCAAAGAACATTTCAAACAATTCAAAACAGCTTCTAAGTGATCACGCTTAATGCGGCAGTCAATGTCCGCATCTGTTGTTAGGTTGCAACGTTGTCTGACGGGGGGGGTAAGAAAATCCCCGAGGAACCCAAGTCAAAAAAATTTGCAGTCTGAAAGGTTTTGCGTAAATTTACAAGATTTGTTTTTAACAGGTTTCGGAACGACTATGAGAGGCGGAAAGAAAGTGATAATATTCGCTGGCCTTGGTGGGCTGGCGATCGGTGTGTGCGCCATGCTGGCGGTCGGAGGGGCGATGAGCCGCACTTCCACCAATGAGTATTGCATGAGTTGCCACTACCACGAGCAGGCTGACGCGGACTGGAAGAAGTCCGAACACTACAACAGCGAGAGCGGTGTGGTGACGGATTGCGCTTCCTGCCATCTTCCTCCGAAAGAGAACGGCTACCTTCGCTACTACATGATCAAGGCCAGGATGGGAGCCAAGGATCTGTGGGCCAAGATGACCAAGGATAAGGACGAAATCAATTGGGACTCAAAAAGAACCCTTGAGCACGGATCAAAAATCGTTTACAACGAATCCTGCGAGAAATGTCACGTCAATCTTTTCCCGACCGGAATCACGGATGACGGCATCACTGCTCATCTCTACTATGAGGAGAACGCCAGGAAACTGAATCTCCAGTGCATCAGCTGCCATCTGAACACTGGCCACGACATGCCAGGCTACGAACATAAGAGGCTGGAAGGCAAGGTGATGGACACGGGAGGCGGTGAAAAGTACGACAGCGTGGCTGTGGTGGCTTCATTCGCGAACTTCACGGAAACGGTTCCCGGTACGACAGCCGCGATCAGGATGGTCGCTGTTCCGGGAGGCGAGTTCACGATCGGGAGTCCGGACAACGAGCCGTTCCGCTCGGCGGATGAAGGGCCTCGGAAAAAAGTAAGAATATCTCCGTTCTTCATGGGCGAGGTCGAGGTGACCTGGCATCAGTTCTGGGCTTTTTACAACGAAACAATGTCAGAGGGCAGAACCCCGCCGGAGAAAATCTTCGCCAACAACAATCGTCCGGATGTGGACGCGGTCAGCGGTCCGACCCCACCGTTCGGATTCCCGGACCAGGGCTGGGGAATGGGCGAGAGGCCGGCGATCACGATGACTCACTATGCGGCGGAAACCTTCTGCCAGTGGCTTTCCCTCAAAACCGGACGAAACTACCGTCTCCCGACCGAGGCGGAATGGGAATATGCGGCCCGTGGCGGCACCCAGACCCCGTACTTCTTCGAGGGAAGTCCGAAGAAATATTCAAAAGAAACATTCTGGAACAAGCTGTTCGGGGCTGATACCACCTCGATCGCAAGTTATGTGGTATATTCAGAAGACAGTTTCGGCAAGACTCAGGAACCTTCCGAGGTGAAGGCCAATCCGTTCGGGCTTAAGAATATGCTGGGCAACGTCATGGAGTATTGCTCCGACCGTTATGCCGCGGATGCATATTCAAGGATCGCCGACGGCGCGCTTGATCCGAAGGGTCCGGAGAGCGGCGATGAGTTCGTGGTCCGCGGCGGGGCATATTCAGATGACGCCTCGCTTGTCCGCTGCGCCGCCAGAGCCCACACCAAGACTGATGACTGGCTCCGCACTGACCCGCAGAATCCGAAGAGCATCTGGTGGTACTCTGACATCAAGGGTATCGGTTTCAGAGTTGTGTGCGATGTTCCCGATGGAATTTTATAATTAAATAACATAAAGACTATCAATAAAATGAGCAACAAAATGGACAGAAGATCCTTTCTTGGTAAAAGCGCCAAGATCGGTGTAGGTCTGGTAGGCGGCAGCGTCCTGCTGTCCGCCTGCGCAAGTGGTGACAAATCCGGCAAGATGACACCCCTCAGACAGCCGGGCGAGTACTATGTTCCTGAACTTCCTGACAAGGCCATAGACGGAAAGGAACTTAAGGTCGGCGTGATCGGTTGCGGCGGCCGTGGAAGCGGAGCCGTTGAGGATCTGCTGAATGCCGCAGACGGAATCAGGGTCACGGCCTTGGGCGATGTCTTTGCTGATCGCCTGACCGGCCTTCGCGAAACCCTCAAGACCAAATGGAATCAGGAAGTTCCTGAAGATCACTGCTTCACAGGCTTCGAGGCCTACAAGCAGGTCATTGATTCCGGTGTGGACATGGTGATTGTCGCCACTCCGCCGGTCTTCCGTCCGGCTCACTTCCAGTACGCCACCGAGAAGGGCGTTCACTCGTTTCTTGAGAAGCCTATCGCCGTTGATGCGAAAGGTTACCGTCAGATCATGGCAACGGCGAAACAGGCTGAGGCCAAGGGACTTAGCGTGGTGACAGGAACCCAGCGCCACCATCAGAGACCTTACGTGGAGTCTTTCAAGAAGATCCAGGAAGGAATGATCGGCGAGATCACCGGCGGCAACGTCTATTGGAATCAGGGAATGCTTTGGTACAAGGAGCGTCAGCAGGGCTGGAGCGACATGGAGTGGATGATCCGTGACTGGGTCAACTGGAAGTGGCTCTCAGGCGACCACATCGTCGAGCAGCATGTCCACAACATCGACGTGTTCAACTGGATGATCGGTAAGCACCCTATCAAGGCGACCGGTTTCGGCAGCCGTCAGCGCCGTGTCACCGGCGACCAGTACGACAACTTCAGCATTGACTTTGAATATGAGAACGGCGTCCATCTGCACAGTATGTCGCGTCAGATCGACGGTTGCTCGACCAACATCGGCGAATGTGTCCACGGAACGAAGGGCTACTGGAGCTCGGCGGATTTCGCCATCCGTGATCTTCAGGGCAATGTCCTCTGGCAGTTTGACTTCGAGGCGGAGAAGGCTCAGTACAAGCAGACCAATCCGTACGTGCTTGAGCATGTGGATTGGGTGAACCACATCCGTAAGGGTGAGGCTCATGTGGAGGCCGGAGAGTGTGGCGTCTCTTCTCTCTGCGGCGTTATGGGCCGTGAGTCTGCCTACACCGGCAACACCATCACCTGGGACGAGATCAGCGCCGCCGCTCTGGATTACCTTCCGGAGAAGCTTGAGCTCGGCAAGATGGACATGAGCAAGTACACTGTCCCGGTCCCGGGAGCTGAAAAGTAATTGATTATGAACAGAAGACATTTTCTCTCGTCAGCGGCGTTCGGATCAGCTGCCTTGGCCGCGGCATCCATGCTGCCGGGATGTGCCACTGCATTGGACAAGAAGAAGTGCGTGCCACGTCTTGAACTGAAGCTCTCGTTTCAGGAAGGAATTGCCCCGGGAAAGAATCTGGGCGAGCAGCTGGATTTCATGGAAGACCTGGAGGTGCGTGGTTTCGAGCCGAACGGACGGAATCTTCCTGCCCGCGTCAATGAGATTCGTAACGCCCTCAGCGGACGTGACATCGAGGTCTCTGCCATCTGCGCCGGATTCGACGGCTTCATCCTGGCCGAAGACCCGGCGGTCAAGGCGTCGTTCGACAAATCGATGCGCGAGATCGTGGCCGCTGCAGGTGAACTCGGCTCGGTGGGAGTCATAATGGTCCCGGCTTTCAACGGCCAGACTCCGTGCAGACCCCACACCCTGGACACCCGCAACTACCTCTGCGAGCAGCTCCACGACCTCGGAGAGTTCGCCCTTGAGCACGGCACGACCGTGATTCTTGAGCCATTGAACAGGAGGGAGGCCTTCTATCTCCGTCAGGTTGCCGACGCCGCCGCGATCGCACGCGATTCCGACAGCAAGGGCGTGAAGGTGATGGGTGATTTCTGGCACATGTCCGAGGAGACCTCCGACTATGGCGCGCTGACATCAGCCGGCATAGAGTACCTTCAGCACGTCCACATCGCCAGCCGTGGCCGCAGACTGATGCCGGGAGAGGACGGCGCGAAGGACGACTACAAGTCCGGATTCCGGGCGCTCCAGCACATGGACTACAAGAACTATGTCAGTTTCGAGTGCGGCACTGCCGGAGACCGTGCCAAGACCGTGAGGGAAGCCGTCAAACTCCTGTCGGATCAATGGTATAGTCTGTAATGGTTGTCGCAGGTCATACGTTCTGGCTATTGGCGGCCCTGCTCTATGTCTGTCTTCTGGTGGTCATCTATGTTTTGCGTGACCGCTGGCCGCTGTTCAGGCATCTGGCCGGACGGAAAGCCTGCCTGACCTCGATCTCAATCGTGCTGTTCCTGCTGCTCGTCTTCGGGCTTGTACCGCAGGACGGGGGCAGGGACGGTTTTTTCGGCGTTCTCGGTTTCAGGAATATGAGCCGGTCGTCGATCTTCATCCTCGCGTTGCTTCTTTTGGCGACAAGCGTCACACTGAACACGATCGAGGATATTCATAGATTCAGCAAGCATCGCCTCGGGGTGACCTGCGCCCATCTGGGCCTGTCGGTGATTCTGATCGCCGGACTTTTCGGCTCCGGCGGAACCGTCCGGACGGTTATGATCGCGATGCCGAATGTCCCGGACCATCAAGCGCGGAACGAAGTCACTTATGAATATGTCAAACTCCCTTTCGAGTTGACACTCAGGGATTTCTCTGTTTATGAATATTCTTCCGAGGTCACCTTGACCCTTCCTGACGGCCGCTCATCAGAGATCAAAATCGCTGTGAACCACCCTGCAAAGGTCGGTTCGTGGTGGATTTATCAGTCGGACTACCTGTCGGACACGGAACGAGGAGAGTTCGCAAGCATATTCAAGTGTGTCTGTTCGCCTTTGTCGGAGGTTTTCCGCATAGCATTGTGGCTGCTGCTTGTCTCAGCCGCGGCGATGGTGTTCTTTGCTGGCTTCAAACCGTCTTTTGGAAAGAAAGGACCATTGTCTGTAAAACTACAAGATGGCGCCGCTCCCTTAGGATGTGAAACTTTCAATGAAAAGGAGGAACGGTTATGAGTTGGGATTCGTTTGTCTGGTTCGCCTTGGCAGCGTCACTGTTCTGGATTTCAGGAGCGATTGTCTCCGTGATTTCCAAACGTAGGCTCCCGGCCGCCGTTCTGACCGGATGCGGCTCTGCCATATTCATGACATTCATTGTCGGGGTCTGGATTTCGCTTGGGCGTCCGCCTCTCCGCACTATGGGGGAGACCCGCCTTTGGTTCAGCCTGTTCCTTTCGCTGATCGGGCTCGTGGTGTATCTTCGTTGGCGTTACCGCTGGGTACTTCCGTTCGGATGCCTGATGGCCGTGATGTTCGCCGGCATCAACATATTCAAGCCAGAGATTCACACTGAAGAACTTATGCCGGCTCTACGCAGCCCGTGGTTCGTCCCGCACGTCATCGTCTATATGTTTTCCTACGCCGTGATGGGCATCGCCACCATCCTCGCCATCCGTATTCTCTGGCTGACCCGCCGTTCAGCCGCGGGATCCGCTCCGACTGCGAGGTCAACAGCTCCTGCCACTGTCGAAGCGACCGCAAGTCCACTGTCACCGTCCCTTCAAGGCGACCTGCGCCTCTGCGACACCCTGGTGCGCATGGGCTGGGGATTCATCACAATGGGCATAGTGATGGGCGCCCTCTGGGCCAAACAGGCCTGGGGTGACTACTGGACCTGGGATCCTAAGGAAACCTGGGCCGCCGCCACCTGGCTCAGCTATCTTCTGTACATGCATCTCCGCCAAGGCTCTGCTTTATCTTCGGTCACTTCGGCGGGCTCAGTGACCATGGCTCGACAGAACTCGCCAGCCATTGAAGTGGCATCACACTCCAACAAAGCTCTCCATCGCACCCTTTTCCTCCTGATATTCTCCTTCCTTCTCCTCCAGATGTGCTGGTGGGGCGTAAACTACCTCCCCTCAGCCCAAGGCTTCAGCCTGCACACCTATTAGTATTCCTGTTAGTATTCCTGACCTTGAAATATTACTAGTGTGCCTTGGAATGAAATGAGGCCTCCGTTCAGAGGCCTGTAGAAAATACCATGGAGGGCAACGTGTTGAATATTAATAATTTAATAGATGCTATTCCTCCCTCATCAGGCGTGGAGTAACTCTGTGTTCTGTCTTGATAACAAAGGCTTTGCCCTCCACGAAGGAAAGAGGGTAGTCTATGGTGCCAGAATGTGTGCTGAATGAAAATCAGGCATATTCAATCATTCTTGGGGAGAATTTGCTAACTTTGCAGATTGCGGGGCCGGGGGAAAGACGCGGGCCGCGGAAAGAAGAATATTCAAAACATATCAATATGTACAGAACACACACGTGCGGGGAACTCCGCATTGAGAATGTCGGGCAGAAGGTGACCCTCGCCGGTTGGGTGCAGAGGTCCAGGAAGCTCGGCGGAATGACTTTCATTGACTTGCGTGACCGCTATGGCATCACGCAGCTCGTGCTTGAGGCGGACGCAGACGCGGCTTTGGTGGAGACAGCGACCTCTTTGGGCCGTGAATATGTCATCCAGGCCACCGGTGAGGTAGTCGAGCGTCAGAGCAGGAACGCCAGGATGGACACAGGTGACATCGAGATCAAACTTGAGGCGATCAACATCCTCAACAAGTCCGTCACCCCTCCGTTCACCATCGAGGACGAGAGCGACGGCGGCGAGGATCTCCGTGCCAAGTTCCGCTATCTGGATCTGAGAAGGAATCCGCTCCAGAAGGCGCTGGCTCTGAGGCACAGGCTTGCCCACGAGGTGCGCAACTACCTTGATGGCCAGGGATTTATGGAGATTGAGACTCCGTACCTGATCAAGTCCACCCCGGAGGGTGCCCGTGACTTCGTGGTCCCTTCAAGGATGAATCAGGGGCAGTTCTACGCCCTGCCGCAGTCTCCTCAGACCTTCAAACAGCTGCTGATGGTCGCCGGCTACGACCGCTACTTCCAGATCGTGCGCTGCTTCCGTGACGAGGATCTGCGCGCCGACCGTCAGCCGGAGTTCACCCAGATCGACTGCGAGATGTCCTTCGTCGAGCAGGAGGATGTCCTGAATATGTTCGAGGGAATGATGAGGACGATGTTCAAGAATGTCCTCGGGGTTGATATTCCTGACCCTATGCCTCGTATGAGCTGGTACGACGCGATGGACAAGTACGGTTCTGACAAGCCGGATGTCCGTTTCGGAATGACCATTCACGAGATTACAGACAAGGTGAAAGGCAAAGGCTTCTCCGTTCTTGAGGACGCTGCCTACGTCGGAGCCATCGCGGTTCCGGGCGGCGCTGAATACACCCGCAAGCAGATCGATGAGCTGACCGAGTGGGTCAAGAGACCTCAGGTCGGAGCCAAGGGCTTGATCTACATCAAGCTCAACGCCGACGGCTCCGTCAAGTCCTCGATCGACAAGTTCTACACGCCTGATGAGCTGAAGGCCATCGCTGAGGCCGTTGAGGCCAAGACCGGTGACATCGTGTTCGTGATGTCAGGTGACAGCAACCGCAAGGTGCAGACAATGCTTGGCGTTCTGCGTATCGAGATGGGCAACAGGCTCGGCCTTCGTGACCCTAAGGTCTTCGCGCCGCTTTGGATCGTGGACTTCCCGCTTCTTGAGTGGAGCGAGGAGGACGGACGATTCTACGCGATGCACCACCCGTTCACCGCACCGAAGCCTGAGCACATGAACCTGTTCTACAGCGACAAGAAAGAGGATCTCGAAAGGGTTTGCGCCAATGCCTACGACTTCGTGCTGAACGGCACAGAACTCGGTGGCGGTTCCATCCGAATCCATGATGCGGAGGTTCAGAAGAGAATGTTCGAGGTTCTGGGCATCGGTCCTGAGGAGGCTGAATATAAGTTCGGATTCATCATCCACGCCTTCCAGTACGGTGCTCCGCCTCACGGAGGTCTGGCATTTGGTTTCGACCGTGTCTGCACACTGTTCGCCGGCAAGGAGTCCATCCGTGACTTCATCGCCTTCCCGAAGAACAACCAGGGCCGTGACGTGATGATCGACGCTCCGTCCAAGATCGACCAGACCCAGCTCGACGAGCTCAGTCTGGATCTCCGTCCGCAGCAGGAGAAGTAGTTCCCGTCCTGTCGCCGGGTCTGTCGAAGCAACGTGAAACAAAGCATGAAAGTGTGACCGGATTGTCCTTCGGCCACACTTTCATTTCTCTCACACTCGCGCGGTTCACCCCCCCCCAAAAGTGTCAACCATTCTCAGGGAAGGTCACGCGCAGTACAAAGATTAATATTAAATTTGTTTGTTTGGTGCGATAATGCTATCTCAAAAATCTCGTTTTGGTGCATAATGTGGTGATCAAATTTGTTTGTTCGGTGCAGAGGTGTTATATTTGTCTTTGAAAAACAGTGATTTATGAAAAGGAAAATATATAATTCCCTTTTGAGATGGAAAAACGAGGAGAAAGGCAAGGTCGCCCTCCTCGTGGAAGGAGCAAGGCGGGTGGGAAAGAGCTTCATAGTGGAGGAGTTCGCCAAGAATGAGTACAAGTCATATATTCTTGTGGACTTCGCGCACATCGGAAAAGCGATGAAGGAAGTTTTTGATGAGTATCTGAATGAAACTGACACATTTCTTATCTTTTTGCAGAATGTCGCTGGTGTCCAGCTGTACGAGAGAGAGTCATTGATTATTTTCGATGAGGTTCAGAAATATCCAATGGCGCGTCAGGCCATCAAGCATCTTGTAGCGGACGGAAGGTATGATTACATAGAGACCGGGTCATTGGTAAGCATCAATGAGAACACCGAGGATATTCTTTTGCCTTCCGAGGAGAGACCTCTTCAAATGTACCCTATGGATTTTGAGGAGTTTTTATGGGCGTTGGGCGATGAGATGACCATGCCGTTCGTCAAGACGTGTTTTGAGAATCGATGTCAGCTTGGCCCGATGCACCGTAAGGCGATGACCCTGTTCCGGCAGTATCTGATTGTCGGAGGAATGCCGCAGGCGGTTAAAGAATTTGTTGAAACGGGGATATTCCGTAAAGTAGACACGGTGAAGCGGGATATTCTGGCATTGTACCGTCGTAGCATTGACAAGCACGTCAATGGGTACACGGAAAAGGTTAAGGCGGTGTGGGATCAGATACCGGGCGAGCTTCAGAAACATGAGAAGAAGTTCCGCCTTGCAAGTTTGGGTGAAGGCGCGAGATACAGAAGCTATGAGTCATCGTTCCTTTGGCTGAAGGACGCTCGTTTTGTGAATATCTGCAATGGTGTTACGGAACCTCAGGTAGGCATGAGACTGAAACGAGATGACCGGACTTTCAAATGTTATATGGGAGACACTGGGCTCCTGATTTCTCACGCGTTCGATGAGAAGACTATCCAAGGCGAGGAGCTGTATCAGAAACTTCTTCTTGGCAAGTTGGAAATCAATGAAGGGATGCTCATGGAAAACATTGTCGCCCAGATGTTTGTTGCAAGCGGTCACTCTTTGTATTTCTATAGCAATTATTCAACGGTCTCTGAGGACAGGATGGAGGTTGACTTCCTTGTAGAAAAGCCGACATTGACAAACGCCCATAACATTTGCCCGGTTGAGGTGAAATCTGGCAAGTATTCCAGCTTCTCATCCTTGTCAAAATTCCGTGAAAAGTTCAAAAAACAACTTCATGTTCCTTACGTAATTTATACCCAGGATTATAAAGAAGAAAACGGATATGTGTTCCTTCCGATCTATATGACGCCACTGCTATAGAAGTGGCGACAAATCCAAATTATTTTTCGGAACTATGCAGTTTAGGCTTGCTTCGGATGCCTTCGGTAACACTTTCGGCCTCTTTTGCTCCTCAAGAGTGCAGCCTGCACTCTTAGGAAACGTTTTCCCAACTTTTTGCCTCCCGAGGGTGCGGTCGGACAATCAAGGGCGGCATTATTAACCTTTTTCGCATCTGAGAGACTATCCGGCATGCGCACGAAGACTTGTTTCGCACTTTTGGGATGCATAAACACCTCTTTTCGTTCCCAGAGAGTGTCGGGTGGTGCTTATGAGTAACGTTTGCCCTCATTTTTGTCTCTGAAAAGCTTGATAGTGAGAGGCTATGGTATTCATTGATGTCAGCGACTATCCACTTTTGGCTTGCAATCCATAACAAGGTCACATAAGTGGCGCCTTTATTACGAGCAAGCCTAAAGTGCATAAGTCCGATATTTTTTAAGGATTACTAAGTGTCAATTTACATATCAATTTTGTATATTTGTAATTGAGGCCTTGGCTGTCACGGAGGTTCTGTGGCCGCAGACAGGGCTTACCGAAGTTCAATCACATAAAGACCTAAGAATATGTTCGCAAAAGAGATCTACATCGCAAGACGCAAGGCTCTGTTGGAGAAGATGGCGCAGACCGCTCCGCAGGGGAAGCGTGGAATAGCCCTGTTCGTGGGCAACGTCGAAGCGGCCGCCCAGTACAAGGACAACGCCTATAAATTCCGTCAGGACTCATCCTGGCTGTACTATTTCGGACTCGACGAGCCACGCTATGCGGCCATCCTGGACCTTGACAGCGGAGAGGAGACCATCTTCGCCGACGATGTGGAGATCGGAGACATCATCTGGATGGGACCTCAGCCATCGGTCGCCTCCAAGGCCGCCGAGGTTGGCGTAAATCATTCAGCATCTTACGGTTCTCTGAACATCGCCGTCACTAAGGCTTTGGCCACAGGCAGGAATATTCATTTCCTTCCTCCGAGCCGCTACTACAACACGATGAAACTCGCCGCCCTTGTGGGGATATCCAATGAGGATGTGGCCCGTGTCGCCCCTATCGACGAGGACGGCGGCAAGCACGCCTCCAAGGAACTCGTGCAGGCTGTCATCTCGATGAGGCTTGTCAAGGAACAGTGCGAGATCGAGCAGATCGACGATGCCGGAGCTCTCGGACAGAGGATGCATACTGTGGCCCGCAACAGCGTCAAGGTCGGGATCATCGAGCAGGAGATTGTCGGCAAGATGGAGGGTGTGACCCTCAGCGAAGGTTGGGGCGTGTCGTTCCCGACAATCCTTACCCAGCATGGTGAGACTCTGCACAATCATCTGCACGACAAGGTCATCGAGCCTGGCAAGCTGATGGTGATCGACGCCGGTGCCGAGAATAATATGCACTACGCCTCTGATTTCACCCGCACCCTGCCGACCAGCGGCAAGTTCACCCAGAAGCAGAGGGACATCTATCAGATAGTCTGCGACTGCAACGAGTTGGCGTTCAATCTGACAAAGCCGGGAGTCGCCTATAGGGACGTTCATCTGGCCGTCGCCAAGCTGATGCTGGAGGATCTCAGATCTCTGGACATCGTGCGCGGCAATCTGGACAATATGCTTCACGAAGGCATCGCCGGACTGTTCCAGCCTCACGGACTCGGTCACAATATGGGACTTGACGTTCACGACATGGAGGACCTCGGAGAGGATCTCGTGGGTTACGATCCGGATCAGAAACGCTCCACGCAGCTCGGCCTCGGCAGCCTCAGAATGGCACGCCGACTTGTTCCGGGCAATGTCATCACAGATGAGCCGGGAATATACTTCATTCCGGCCCTCATCGAGAAATGGAAGAGCGAGAAGCGCGACAAGGGCTTCGTGAACTATTACAAGCTGGAGCACGACTACCTCGACTTCGGTGGCATCCGTCTGGAGGACGATGTGCTTGTGACAGAGGACGGCGCGCGCCGCACAGGCCCGAACCGCCTTCCGATTCAGCCGGACGATGTCGAGGCCGCTATGGCTTAGGAATATAAATCATAGAATATTAATGAGCGTTTTGGTCATCATCCTTGCCGTGCTGGCAGGAGTGGTCGGCATCATCGGGAGTGTTGTTCCCGCCCTGCCCGGTCCTCCTGTCAGCTGGGTCGGGCTGATGATTCTCTATTTCTGGGGCAAAGGCACGAACGGGGCCGGAGAACCGATGTCGCTGACATTTCTGCTCGTCTGGCTGGGAATCACTGCGGCCGTGACGATCATCGACTACATTGTGCCGTCCTGGTTCACCAAGGTCACGGGCGGAACTAAAGCCGCGGGCCGGGGAGCCATAGCCGGGATGCTTGTCGGCCTCTTCGTCCCGCCGGTCGGAATCATCCTCGGCACTCTTCTTGGAGCGTTTCTCGCCGAGTTGGTTTTCGCTGACAAGAACGGATGGGAGTCCGCCAAATCCGCCCTCGGAGCCTTTATGGGATTCCTTTGCGGAACCGGCATCAAGTTGATTGCCAGCGGAATGATGATGTATTACATAGTAGTGTATCTTACTTGAATATGGAAGAGAAATATTCACGTTTCCTTGAGGAAGTAGGGAAATTCGTGCCCAAGAACGCACTCTACACCGATGAGATAAGGCGCTTCGCCTGGGGCACCGACGCTGGTTTCTACAGGCTTGTGCCGAAGATTGTCATCCGGTCGTCCAATGAGAAAGAAGTCTCGAAGATCCTTGAGGCGGCATCGAAGTTTGATGTCCCGGTGACTTTTCGTGCCGCCGGAACCAGCCTTTCGGGTCAGGCTGTCAGCGATTCCGTGCTGATCGTGGCGGGAAAGAACTGGGAAAGATACATGGTTTCGGAGGACGCTTCCGAGATAACCCTCGAACCGGGAATCGTAGGGGCGAGGGTGAACGCCATCCTGAAGCCTTATGGTCGGAAATTCGGCCCGGATCCGGCCTCGATCGGAAGTTGTATGGTCGGCGGAATCGTGATGAACAACGCTTCCGGAATGAGCTGCGGAACCCACGCCAACAGCGACAAGGAACTGGAGAGCGTGCGGATGGTCTTTGCTGACGGAACGGTGCTGGACACGGGGGACGAGACCTCCAGAGAGGCTTTCAGGGCCAGCCATCCGGATTTCATAAAAGGAATCGAGGAACTGAGGGACGGAATCCTTGCCGACAAGGAACTCTCCGAACGCATAAGGTACAAATACTCAATAAAGAACGTCACCGGACTCAACATATTCCCTTTCATCAGGTTTGAAGATCCGTTCGACATAATCGCCCATTTGCTGGTCGGCTCCGAGGGTACGCTGGCGTTTATGAGCCAGGTCACGATGAAGACTCTGCCGCTGCCGTCCAAGGAAGCTTCAGCGATGGTCTATTTCGGGACGATAAGGGAGGCGGCGGAAGCGGTGGTGGCGCTGCGGAAGGACATTGACCCTGCGGTGCTTGATGCCGCTGAACTGCTTGACAAACGGTCGCTTGCGTCAGTAGATGACCCGATGCTTAATGAATATCCCGACAAGGATCTGACCGCTCTCCTGCTTCGCGTCACGGGTGCTGACCAGACGGACTTGGATGCCAACATCGGCAAACTCTCCGAGGTTCTGCGCCGTTTTGCCGTACTGAATGACGCGGAGGGCAACTCGTTCATATTCAGTAGCGATCCTGCCATTACGGGGAACTACTGGGCCATCCGTTCGGGAATATTCCCGTCCGTCGGTGGAATGCGCCGCGAAGGGACGACCTGCCTTATCGAGGACATCGCCTTCCACATCGAGGATCTGCCTGACGCGACGGTGGATCTTTCGGCGCTGCTGGACAGGCATGGCTACGACGATTCCTGCATTTACGGCCACGCCCTTGAGGGCAACTTCCATTTCATCATCAACCAGTCGTTTGATTCCGAGGCGGAGGTGAGGCGCTATGAGGCGATGATCCGCGACGTGGCGGAGATGGTGGTCGGGAAATATGACGGCTCCTTGAAGGCCGAGCACGGAACGGGCAGGAATATGGCTCCGTTCGTGAAGTACGAGTGGGGCGAGAAGGCGTTCGGGATAATGAAGCGGGTGAAGGAACTGTTTGACCCTCACGGGCTTCTGAATCCTGGTGTGATCTTCAACGATGATTCGGAGTGCTTCTTGAAGAATTTCAAGGCGTTGCCGGTGCTGAAACCGTGGGCGGATGACAGCAAGGCTGTCGAGCCTGAGTTGGCGGAGATCTACAAGAAACTGAACAAATGCATCGAGTGCGGATTCTGCGAGGTGAACTGCCTTTCCTGCGGCTTCACGCTTTCGTCCCGGACCAGGATCGCCACGCAGCGTGAGATCACCGCCCTGCGGGAGTTGCCGGATCCGACCGCCTCGGAACAGACTCGTCTGCGGACGCTTGAGAAGGAATATTCCTACTCAGGGGAGCAGACTTGCGCCGGGGACGGCCTCTGCTCAACCTCGTGCCCGATGGGCATCAATGTGGCCGACCTAACTCATCAGCTGAGGAGGGTGAATATGCCCGCGGGCTCTTTCGGCCACGGTTTCTGGAACTTCGTCGCCGGTCATTACGCCGGAGTCAAGAGTGGCCTTCGCGGTGCTTTGAGGATGGCCACGGCCGGCGAGACCGTGCTTGGTGACCTTGCCATGAGCGGCCTATGCCGCTGGCTGCACAACGCCATACGTATTCCGCTTTGGACTCCTGCCACCCCTAAGGCCTATAATATTCCTAAATCGCTCAGGGCTTTGGTAAGTTCCGCCGCCTTTGGCCACGATGGCGCTTCGACTGACTATGCGGCCACGGAACCTGCCGGGTTGGGGAGCCTGTCCAAGCGCCCGGACTCGCAAACATCTGAAGCGGCCACGGAACCTGCCAGGTTGGGGAGCCTGTCCATGAGCCCGGACTCGCAAACATCCGAAGCGGCCACAGGAACACCGACCGTCTGCAAGGTAGTCTATTTCCCGAGCTGCATCAACCAGATGATGGGCCTCCCTAAACATCACCACGCCGTGGACAAACCTCTCGTCGAGGAGATGGTCTCACTTCTGAACAAAGCCGGCTACGAGGTCATATTCCCGGAGAATATGTCCTCTCTTTGCTGCGGCACGATCTGGGAAAGCAAAGGAATGCCCGAAATCGCCGACAGAAAGACCAAGGAACTCGAGGATGCACTTTGGAAAGCCAGCGAGGAAGGCCGCTACCCTATCCTTTGCGACCAAAGCCCCTGTCTTCATCGTATGGAGCACAAGATCAAGAAGATGCGGCTCTACGAACCGTCCGAATTCATCCTTGGTTTCCTGACCGACAGGCTGGACTTCCACCAGACCGACACCCCGGTAGCCATTCATCTCACCTGCTCGATGCGCCTGATGCACAAGACCGGCAAGATGCTTGAACTTGCCCGCATGTGCTCCACCAACGTGATTGTTCCAGAAGGCGTAGGCTGCTGCGGTTTCGCCGGCGACAAAGGAATGACCCACCCGGAACTCAACAAGTACGCCCTTCGCAAGCTAAAAGCCCAGGTCAAAGGCGTCCCGGTGGGCTACTCCAACAGCCGCACTTGCGAGATCGGCCTTGCCACCAACTCCGGCATCCCGTACGTCTCCATCGCCTACCTCGTCAACCGCTGCACCACCGCCAAAAATGTGTGACGGATCAGTGGACAATCTTGACATCTGACACAGAAACTCCTTTTTGTACACCGAGCGATCATCTCGGTCGCATACAATCACCTTTTCGGTCGCAGAGCAGTCACCTCGGCGTTCACTGAGCCTGTCGAAGTGATCTGTTTCCATGTGAGCCGTAACCGTTATGGATAGTGTAAAGTATTGGGTAATAATGGATAACGCTGCTGCCTTTAGTCGGTTTCTGCCAAAGAGGAGTTGCTATCTGATTTATTAAGAATATCTTACCTGTCACTCACTCTGTATCAATTGGTGGTGCTTAATGCGCTGGTTTTCAGAAATATAGCTATTACTCTTCCGCTTGATCTCACCGAAGGGAAGTGGTCAAGATATTCATCAGCAACCATTTACTCTTCACGGCTACAGAATCGAAGAATATTCAGTATCTTTGCCCCTATGGAAGTACGTGCGAAAAAGGCGCTCGGCCAGCATTTTCTGACTGACCAGAGTATTGCGAAGAACATTGTCGGGGCTCTTGAGGGGCATCAGGCGTTGGAGGTCGGCCCTGGAATGGGAGTCCTGACCCAGTACCTGCTGCCACGTCCGGAACTGGCGTTGAAAGTCATTGAGATTGACGGCGAGTCTGTTGTCTATCTGAAGAAGCATTTCCCGAAATTGGGTGACAGCCTGATTGAGGGTGACTTCCTTAAGATGGATCTTGACGGCATCTTCGAGGGGGAATATTCAGTGATCGGGAACTTCCCGTACAACATCTCCTCGCAGATATTCTTCAAGATTCTTGAGCATCGCGACCGTGTCCCGGAGGTGGTCTGTATGATCCAGAAGGAGGTCGCAGAGCGCATCGCCGAGAAGCCCGGCACCAAGACATACGGCATCCTGTCGGTCTTTCTTCAGGCATGGTATGACATTGAATATCTTTTCACTGTGGGTTCGGGCGCGTTCAACCCTCCACCTAAGGTCCAGTCCGCCGTGATCCGCCTGACCCGCAATTCTCGCACATCCCTCGGTTGCGATGAAAAGCTTTTCCGCACGGTAGTGAAGACCGCCTTCGGCCAGCGCCGCAAGACGCTACGCAACTCCCTCAAGCCGTTGATCCGGCCGGATCTTTTGTCCGATCCTGTCTTCGACCTGCGTCCCGAGCGCCTGAGCGTGGATGATTTCATAGCCTTGACCCACAAGCTTCAGAATAGCTGACCCTTGCCGGTTGAGGTTCCCGATGACAGCCCGCCTGCTGACCTGCTGCTACTCGACTGCTACCCGTCTATTGCCTGTCTGTTTGTTGCACACGGCGACTGTCCGTATATTACCCGTCTGTTACCCGTCTATTGCCCTGCTACCCGACTGCTACCTACCTGTTGCCTTTTGTGCTGTTTTTGTCGAGATTTTCAACAAGATTCTTGGAAAACAAGAAAAATTTGTATCTTTGTAGTCCAAATAGCGACGAAAGGTTTGACAACCGTTCGGCCAGAACATCCGGAGAGGTGGGAGAGTGGCTGAATCCACAGGTTTGCTAAACCTGCATACGGGTAACCGTATCACGAGTTCGAATCTCGTTCTCTCCGCAAAAAAAAGTGGCTTACAGGTGTCTGTGGGTCACTTTTTTTGTGGTTGTTCTATAAGGCTTGTCCATCGGATGCAGCAATGGCTCAAGTCCAAAACCCTGTGTAAAAGAACACGGCTTGCTCATCGGCTGGCTTGATCCACCAGCGTAAGGGCTCAAGTCCAAAACCCTGTGTAAAAGAACGGAAACGATCATGATGATTGACTTTTAGCTGTTTCGCGCCAACATCAAAGTAAACGCTGACGAGCAATTAGGCTGTTTGTCGAAGGTATACCGCCAGTTGGTTCAATAGTTCCATCGCACAGATCTGGTACTTCTGGGCAGTTTGCTGAGTTGACACAATAGTTTGTCCGGTGAAAGCCTTGCTTGCCGGACAAAGCGCATGATTTCCGCATTTTGTCCGGCCAAAGCGCAATCCACCGGACGAACAGCGCAGATGGAACAGAACGGCGAGAATATTTCATAACTCTTTCAGCCACATCTCAAATCTGCATTAGTTGAAGCCGGGCCGGACTGAAAAACTTAAATGCGAAGACACAAGTTTTTCACTTGAATGTGCCTTCCAAGCATTTAGAAGCTGTTTTGAATTGTTTGTTTGAAGGTAAAGAGCGAGCTCTTCCCCTGCTGCTCACCTCGGCTCGGGGCGACCCTGATAAGGTCTCGCCTCTGCTTGTACCCTGCAAGGCACCTGGACTCGGGCTGGCATTCAGGTGACGGGGAATGGACGACATTCTTTTACCAAATTGTCGTGCATGACCTGCATAAAGATGGTTTCGATGACACTTTATGGAGAAAATGTCATTCAATCCCTCGATTGTCAGCCTGTCTCGGACTGCCCTTGAACGCAGGCCACATCTATGGCCCGGTGCCAGCCACAAGCGGGAAGGAAATATTTTCGTGATTTGTAAGCGGTTGGTAATAAATATTTTAACCGCTTGCCTTTAGCGAATCCGCACTTAAGGCGAGTGTTTAACCACATGATAATAAGTGCGTTACCCGCCACTGTCAGGTGCAGAGCCGAGTGAAAGATTAATGCTAATGAAGATGATAAGGATTTGTGTCACGTTGAGTTCCGGTGTGTTTGGAGGTTATGGCGGCCATTCACCCGGATAGGGCGCGCGAAGCTCGTAGACCGCCATGCCTCCTCATACTGTCTTAGAAGTCTCGGCGAGAGTTAAAAAGTCTGTACCCTTATACAAGGGCGACAACGAATTTTCAATCCTCGAAGGTGGTAATTATGCTTTTAAGACAGTCTCCCCAGACCTGGTCCACTCAGACCAGAGAAACACATGCGATGGCGTCCAACAACGCTATGTGGCGAAGGAGTACTTCCTGGATGCAACTCAGGGGACAGATGCTAATTCCATTTAAATACTTTCGAAGCATGCCCAAACGCAGACTTTTGGGCTTTATCCCAGATATACCAGAGACTCCCTCACGAATGTAAGAAATTTGTTGACAATATATCATAAAAATGCTATATTTGTCAACAAATAGTATCGCTATGACTAATGACTTGTTTCATATAAGACTGCGTGAAGCGCGTTTGCTTTGCGGATTGAGTATGGACAAACTTGCCGCAAAAACCAACGGTGCCATCACCAAACAAAGTTTATCTAAATATGAAGCCGGGGTGATGTGTCCCAAACGTGGCACACTTGCCGCCCTGGCCAAAGCTTTGGACATAGGCGAGGCTTTCTTTTCGGGTGCTGATTTAGAGATAGATACCCCTATGCTGCGCAGGACATCAGGAGGAGTTCTCTCCGATGTGGAGACCGCCCGCCTTGAGGCGATTCTATCTTTCTGGACGGAGCAATACCTCGCCAAAGAAAAAGAGAGCGGCATGGCAGTACGCTTTTCAAATCCGCTTTCGGAACTTAGGATCACCAAGGCTGAAGATGTCGCCAAGGCCGCACTCCTTTTACGTGAACAATGGAACTGCGGGGACGGCCCGTTGCCCTGCATCTTGAGGCTGCTGGAACGAAAGGGACTCAAGGTCAAGGCAATGGAGTTGCCTGACGGCATTCTTGACCTGAGTACATGGGCGAACAACACGTATCCTCTGATCCTTGTTGATGTCCGACCGGAAAAGACCACCGTCGAACGTTTGCGTTTTACTGTCTGCCACGAGCTGGGACATCTGTTGCTTGATTTCAGCGGGGATGCGGACGAAGAGAAACTGTGCGACAGGTTTTCCGGTTTCTTCCTGTTTCCTCAAAAGACCTTTATTGAAGAATTCGGGAATGAGGAAAGGGAGTGTTTGACCCTCGCGGAAATGATTGACTTAAAGGAGATTTATGGTGTGTCTGTTGCGGCACAGGTACACGAGGCACATGACCTGGGAATGATTACCGAAGAGCATTATCATTGGTGGTTTGAAGAAAGAATCAGCAAGAACCCTCGCGAGAAAGGATGGGGCACCTATCCCATCCCTGAAACTTTGGGGCGCGAAAAAAGGATCGACTCAATCCTGAACAATACTCTGACTACATAATGAATATACTTGCGAGCAATGATAATAGCACATTTATTCAAAGAAGACGATAATCGTTGGAAAATTCAGTCCAATGAGGAACACTGTGCTGGTGTTGCTGGATTGGCGTCTCGGTTTGCCGGCGAGTTCGGGATGTCATCTTGGGGTGGACTTATAGGCTTTCTTCACGATAAAGGCAAGGAGTCCAATGCATTTCAGCAGCATATTAAAAAGGTGAGCGGGTATTCGCCCGAGGTTAAGGTCATCGGCAATTATCATCATGCCTATGTCGGTGGCGCCATCGCAGGGAAGCAATATGGAAAGTCTGCGGACAATCTGATCGTTAATCAAATACTTTCTCACCATTCTGGCTTGCACGATTCCGATGAGATTGATGCTGCTATCAAAAAGGAGATGGATCAGAACCATGACGGGCAACTCCCCCCGGAGATTAACACAGACATAGGAACAATCAAGTTAAACAAACCTCCGTTTGTTCTTAGTCCAAATGATTTTCACCATTTGGCACGCATGCTCTTTTCCTGCTTGGTGGATGCGGACTACCTTGACACAGAGTCTTTTATGGACAAGACTTCTTCTGAACTACGTTCGGGGAAGGCGACCTTGACTGAACTGCTTCCAAAGCTGGAGAAATACCTTCTTGAACTAAAGGCAAATGCCACAGATTCCGCGGTCAACCATGTCAGGGACGAAGTACAGAACCAATGCATCAGGACTTCAGAGTCTCCAATTGGCTTTTACAGTTTAACGGTTCCGACAGGAGGCGGCAAAACGCTGTCCTCATTGGTTTGGGCGATGAGGCATGCCATTCATAATGGACAAGACAGGGTGATCGTTGCGATTCCTTACACGAGCATCATAGTACAGACCGCATCCATCCTGAGGAATATCTTCGGAGAAGAAAACGTACTGGAACATCATAGCAATGCCGACCCTGAACAAATTAGAGACGAAAGGCTTCGGGAACGGATGAGGTTAGCAACCGAAAACTGGGATTATCCGATAATTGTGACAACCAATGTGCAGCTGTTCGAGTCTATGTTTGACAACAGACCGTCTGTTTGCCGCAGACTGCATAACATAGTGAACAGCGTCATTATATTGGATGAAGTGCAGACGCTTCAGGTTGATTATTTACAGCCCATTGTTGACTCCTTGAAGACATACAACAAACTGTTCAAGATGTCCGTCTTGTTCACTACTGCCAGTCAGCCTGTCTTGAGCGGTGTCATTGAGGGATGCAACCCCAAGGCGTCATTTTCGGGAATAAACGAAATCAAGGAGATCATTCCGGAGAATTTCCGGCTTCATGATAAGCTGCGGCGAGTAAGGCTCGACATTGACAACGAAGGGAAAACCTACGATGAAGTGGCCGGGATGCTGACACGGCATAAAAGGGTGCTTTGTGTTGTAAACACTCGAAATGATGCGAAAGAACTCTACAAGCGTCTCCCACAAGAAGGTGTCACTCTGCATCTTTCCAAGATGATGTGTCCGGCTCACATACGTGAGACCATAGCAAAGATCAAGACCGCCCTTAAAGATGACGAAAATGAGATCATCCGTGTTGTGTCCACGCAATTGATAGAGGCGGGAGTTGACATAGACTTCCCTGTTGTCTTTCGACAGGAGGCAGGACTTGACTCTGTCCTGCAAGCAGCCGGAAGATGCAATCGGGAAGGCAACCTGAACACCGGTACTACATACGTGTTCAGCCTTGCAAATGAACACAATCTTCCTAAAGGTGATATTCAAGATGGCAATAATGCGAGAAAGAGCATAGTTGGAGATAACGATTGGTTCGATCCCTCTACTATGAAGTTGTACTTTAGGCAATTATATTGCCGGAAAGATAGTTTCGACAAGAAAAACATCAAGGATTATCTCTATAAAAAAGACCCTTGTTTTGAGACTGCCGCAAAAGAGTTCCGGTTGATAGAGGACACAGGGAAGAATGTCATAGTTTGTTGGAATGACAGCACCGAGTTGGTGAGGAAGCTGACGCAGCATGGTCCGTCTTATATGTTGATGAAGAGACTGTCCGACTACAGTGTGAACGTTTATCAACGGGACTTTGACGCCTTATGCAGCATGGGTGTTGTTTCCGAGAAAGTCGAGGGTGTCTATGTTGTCGAGTATGCGGGACAGTATGATGAACACATTGGCTTACGTACAGAGAATCGTTGGACAAATGAATCTATAGTCATATAAGGAAAACGGTATGATAAAGAGAAATTCAGTAAAACTATTCGGAGGAAACCAGATACGCTCCGTTTGGGATGAAGATAATGAGAAGTGGTATTTCTCAATAGTTGATGTGGTGGCTGTCTTGACGGACAACGATGACTACCAACTTGCACGCAACTATTGGAAAGTCTTGAAAAACAGACTTATAAAAGAAGGAAATGAACCGGTTACAAATTGTAACCAGTTGAAATTGCCGGCGGCAGACGGCAAGATGCGTATGACTGATGTCGCAGATACAGAGCAACTTCTGCGTATCATTCAGTCTATCCCGTCGCCCAAGGCAGAGCCATTTAAGATATGGCTGGCAAAAGTTGGTGCCGAACGTCTGGATCAGATGCAGGATCCGGAATTGAGCATCCAGCAAGCGATGAGGGACTACAAGCGTTTGGGTTATTCCGACAACTGGATCAACCAACGCCTGAAGAGCATCGAGATTCGCAAGGACTTGACAGACCAATGGAAGTCGCACAATGTTGAGGAGGGCATTCAATACGCTTCTTTAACGGACATCATTTATCAGGCCTGGGCCGGCAGAACGGCTAAAGACTACAAGCGATTCAAAGGTCTGAAGAAGGAAAACTTGCGTGACAATATGACAAATGAGGAACTTGTGCTGAATATGCTTGCGGAACTCTCTGCCACCAGCATCACAAAAGCGAAGAACCCTCAGACGCTGGATGAAAACAAGGTGTGTGCGAAAGAAGGTGGTGACGTGGCCCGTGTGGCCAGAGAAAATCTGGAATCAAAGACAGGGCGTAAGGTCGTGTCACCTCTTTCCGCAAGAAGGTTCTTTGAGGCTCAACAGCCTGTGGAAGAGATAGAAAACAAAGACAATCCTGACAAAACAAATTAATGGCGATATGGAATATTCAGACAAGGAATACTGCTTGGAGGTGTGGGGCGACATGGCTTGCTTCACCAGGCCGGAACTGAAGGTGGAGCGGGTAAGTTATGATGTGATCACCCCATCAGCGGCACGTGCCATCTTCGAGGCGATTTTCTGGAAACCGGCCATACATTGGCAGATTACCAAAATCGAAGTGTTGAACCCAATCAAGTGGACATCAATCCGTAGAAATGAAGTCGGAGCGGTTGCAGGCAGATCTCCGATCTTCATCGAAGAACAAAGACAGATGAAGAACACCCTTTTGCTTAAGGATGTGCGTTATCGTATTTGGGCAAGAATGGAGTTTCGTCCAATTAGAAAACGCATTGAGGAGGGCGACCTGTTCGCTCATGAACCAGGAAAGGATGAGAACCCGATGAAGTATTACCAGATGTTTGAGCGTAGAGCGGGCAAGGGTCAATGCTTCAATCAGCCTTACCTTGGCACACGTGAATTTTCTGCGTCATTTCGTCTGGTGGATGTGAATGCGGAAGAGTTAGATCCGGCATTGCCTACAGACAAAGGAGGAGACAGAGACTTCGGAATTATGCTCTATGACATGGATTTCTCCAATCCTAAGGATATTCAAGCCTTGTTCTATCGTGCTGAAATGAGGCAAGGAGTAATCACTGTTCCGCCAATTGATAGCAAGGAGGTGTTAAGATGATACTGAAAGCGTTATATGACTATTATAACAGGTGCGGCAACCTTCCGGCGCCGGGAATGGAAGAGAAGGAAATAGGCTTTGTCATTGTCATTTCCAAAGAAGGCAAATTCCTTCGCTTTGAGGACTGTAGAACGGACAAGACCATCGGAAGAGTCTATCTTGTCAAAAAACACGTGAGCAGGTCAAGTGCCGCTGTCGCCAACTACCTTTATGATAACAGTGCCTATGTGCTTGGTTATTCAGATAAAGATGATAGTGAAAAGAATCAGTTGTATTTCAATACATTTGTTGAGAAGGTTCAGTCAATTCTGGATAGGCTGCCTGATAATTCTGACATTCGGACGCTGATGAACTTCTATGCGCAGGGAAGAGAGGCTATCCATTCAGAAGTAGAGCAAGATCCATTATGGGAAGACATTAAAAAGAATTTATCAAAGAAGTATTCGGTTTTTTCTTTCAGAATTGAAGGAGACTTGAGAATCCTGGCAGAGAAGAAAGAACTCATGCAAACAAATGAGGGTACAAAGAATGATAACAGCCGTGGTCTCTGCATGGTGACGGGTGTTCAAGGAGAACTTGTGGTTCTTCCGCAATTTAGTTGAAGCACAGATCGCTGAAGACCATTTTTCGTTT